>Ga0115013_10000056_pt1 | contig 73407 bp, 72 predicted proteins | sample SouAtlMetagenome_2_FD_88686 | JGI IMG/M metagenome (GOLD analysis project Ga0115013, IMG submission 88686) | Marine eukaryotic phytoplankton communities from Atlantic Ocean - South Atlantic ANT15 Metagenome | ecosystem: Environmental > Aquatic > Marine > Oceanic | place: South Atlantic Ocean...
TAAATAAACATACAAATAGATGGAATGCTGACTCTATAAAAAAACCACCAAAACAAAAAATACCACCTGAAATGAGATTTAAAATCTGGGAAACATATGTAGGTAATCACTTAGAATCTCTTTGTTTTTGTTGTAAATCTAAAAGGATAACACCATTTACAAGTTATAATGCTTTTCAGGCAGGTCATATACTGTCTGAAAATGATGGAGGTAAAATAGAAATAGGTAATTTACTACCTATATGTGGATCTTGTAATAGAAAAATGGGGACCACACACTGGGACGATTATGTGAAAGCTAAAAAGTTGTATATTAGGGTTAAAGGAGATAAAATACCTGAAATACATAAACAAGCTATATTATTAATACAGCGTGTATACAGAAAATATAAAGCTAAAAAGATATACGAACCTCGTATTAAAAAATCAAGGAAGAGAAAAAGAAGAAAGAAGAAGAAAAAGTATCACTATCTACAACCTACATTTGCATCATTAATGTGGAGGAAAAAAATAATATTCTAACGTCTTTTCTTTCTAGTTTTGTTAACACGTTTTAATTTAAGTATTTTAGCTTTTTCCTTATTAAATTTTCTTCTAATTTTTTTAATCTCAGAATTAGCATTTTTTACTATATGATGTAAATATATATAATCTTGTCTATTCATATATATATTTTAATGAGTTTTTTTATTTACCCTATCGCCAATAAATATATTTGATGAAATATTACTTTTGCTATATGGTATATTATTTTTAATACACCAATTAATACATTTTGTAACATTCTGACATTTTAGATTATAAATTTTTTCTTGTTTTTTATCTTTATGTGTTATAATTTTAATGGTATTTAAAATATTTTCTATTTGTTGATGGCCTAATATAGCATTAATTTCATTTATCGAATTAATATAATAATTTTGAATTGGAATATCTAATATTGATTTAACTTTATACTTGCTAAAATCAAATCCATTAAAAAATTTTAATATTCCTATAAATTTTGGATAGAGATCGTCGATTTTATCATATTTGAAGCTTTTACACACTACATATTTCTCTGAATTAGCATATCTACTTGTATAAGGTTTCATTATAATCACTTTTTCATAAAAAGTGCTCAATAAATATAATATATCAACGGTACAATCTTCAAATATATCAAATATTTTTAATATAAAATGTCCATTTTTTTTCTGCATAACTAGGGCATATATAACTTGAGTAAAAATTAATCTAAATGCTAATTGTTCTTGTTTATTGAAATCTGCTGAAAAATCAAAGCCACCATCTGCGGTAACAATATCCATACTATTTGAATGATTTTCAATAATATATTTCAAATTCTCTTCTTTATACAAATTACCAGTTTTATCAGCACCTGTAACTAACTCAATATTTGGATTTTTTTTTAATAAAAAATCAACTTTATTCCATCCTGGTATATTAATATTTTTATCTTCTATAAGAGTCATACCATAATATTTATCATTTGGATTTGTTCTTAAATATGTAGTAGCTTCAATAAACCCACCTGGTCCTTCTGCTAAATGAAATGACTTTAATGGAATATCATTGTGTGGTAGTAAATGATGTGTATTATAAATTTCAATTAGTTTAAAAAAAGCTCTAGAAATAGGCTTTAATTTACTAATAGAATTTTTTGTATTTGGTATATTTGTATGAATAAATTCATATGGGTTTGTATATTTTTTTGTATTATCCCACTGAGAAATATGTTTATCTATCAGACCCTTAATCTTATTTAAATATTTTTTTAAACTTATAGTTAATTTACCATCATTATTATTAATTAACTTACAAACTAATTTTAAATTTGATGGTCTTATATCATATTCTATTTGAGGCAATATATAATATGTCATATTTATATTATATATTTTTTTCTATTTAAATGATTTACTTAGGTAATTTAACTTTTTTCTTATATTTTTTAACTTTACGCACTTGTTTTGGTGTAGGACTTTCTTCTTCATCATTTCCTTCTCCTTGTTTCTTTTCTTCATCGGCTAAAGATTTGTCTTGTTTTGCTGTGTAATGTATTTCTTCTTGTGAAGCATTTACACTATGTACCTTTTTATAGATAAAGTAATTATTAAAGAATGAAAGTCTTTTCTCTTTACTTGTTATTAATAATGCGTCGCCTATATCTGCCTTCTTTATTTTATTACTTTCAACATCTTCTTCCATATTTTCGAATAAGTCACTAAAAGAACCAATCGGTTTATTAAATCCCATTTTTTTTATATCATTTATAGGTGCTTGAACAAAACCATAATTTTCAATAATTTGATTTAAATAATCAAAATTAACTAAGAATTCAGTGAATCGTTTACCAATAGTATCCATGTAAACACTAATTTCGTGTCCTAAACAACTATCATTATCTTCAAGATCCTCATCATTATAATCCTTTCTAATATCCCACATTTTACCTTCATTATTGTTATTCATTTCAAATATACTTTCTCCAAATGATTTATTTGATAGCGACTTAAATATACGTTTACCATCATAACAGGTTCCAATTAAGTAACCACCTACTTTACAATTTTCACTAGCATTTCTTAAATAACCATGTAAGCTTTCTACATTTTCAAAGAAGTAATGAAGGGAGAATTGTGTAGATACAATATTAAATCCATCTTTTCCCTTTCCATATAATTTAAAAGGCGTTTTACCTAAAGAACCTTCTTCTCTTGCTCCGGTATTATTTAATATAGCATTTACTATTTGTTTTGACTTTTCACTATACAACCCTTCACCATTTTTAATATTTTTTGAACTATTTGCCTGTAAGAACATTGCTCTAGGTAAAACCTTATATTTCTTTTTTGCTTTTAAATATCTGCTACAAGCTCCATTTATTCTATTTTCAATATTATCTTTCGATAAATCAACACCAAATACTAATGATAACTTAGCATCTATCCATTTTTGTAAATCCCCTGCTTTACCAACTGAAGTATCCAATAAAGTATCTCCTCTTGAACTAACATTAACTATTAATTTTCTTTTTACATATCTATTATGAAAATCTCTTAGTCCTCTAACATCTTGACGATCTGTAATTTTTTTATAATAAACTTCGCTATCACTTATATCAGGAATATTATTACCTGTTGTTATCATTTCAATCGTTACAGGATTATTAATAGATTCCCATACACTATCTGCTACATGAAACGCATTTCCATAATTTTTATTACCCTTTCTAAAATCCGCCGTCTTATCATATCTGACTCTTATTGGTATCCATTGAAAGTATTTATCACGAGTTGGATCATATCTAAATTCAACAATTGTATTATCTTCAATAACTTCTTCTCCATTTTCTGTTACCATCTGTTTAGTAGTTCCCTTACTATCTAATAATAGACGACACTCATAAATAGGAAAGTTAGGAGTATATCTAGTAGGTATAAAAGGCATTGGTTTATACTTATTTGTTTCATTTATCTGATTATATTTTGGAAAATTTCCTTCTATTAAATCAGCACAAGGATTTATAAAACCATGTTTATTTTCGTCAAAACCTACACGTAATATAACTGTTTTATATTGAACTATTTGGTTATTTGCTGTAACATCTAACCCATTTTTAAATATATTTCCAATTACTTCATTATCTCCTCCGTCTTTTACTGTTGAAATTAAGAAATCAACTGTATTATATTCTGATGGTTTCCATTTCATGGAATGATTCCATGTTACTTTTTTTGGAGGAATAATTTCACCAACCTTATTAGAACCAACACTCTTATCACAAGGTGTAAATATTAAACCATCTGTTTCATACTCAAACATATTTTCACTTACTCCATCCAAAATAATTTTACATTGATCAAATATATTTGTTCCTTCCTCTAAATTTGTATAAAATCTTTTTGTTTGAATTTTTAACGGTGATTCATAATTCAAAACTACACAATTAGCATCTATAGCAGTTACAAATTTATTTAATGAATTAATTCTAAATTTATCTTTTGCTATATTTTCATCTGTATATTTTAATCCTTCCATTTGAATAAAAGGAAATCCCTTAAAATTTTCCTTATTTTTATAATAAATATCAAAAGCTAAGTATAAATTAATAAATTCACCTGCTTTATTATATAAAACGTGTTCACCATCTATTATACTATTATACATATTTCTATGCTTTGTTACCATACCAGTAAATTGAACATTCATATTTGTATCTATTAAATAAATTTTACCTATTTTGCTTACAAACAATAATTTTCTTAATCCATCAGCCTTTTCGGTAACAGAATATTTATTATTAATATTGGGTATATTTGAATCTCCATCTATTGGAACTATATTTGATACTTCTAAACTTATTGAAGATGGGCCAATAAAATCACTTGTTCTTATTCGTCTATTTTTTGTCCCGTCTCTTGTTTTAGGTAACGGTTTGTTTTCATATACCAATTTCAAATACTCATTTTGAATATCTTTTTCCTCTTTAAATGAAATAGGAAAACTAGATTTCTGCCATCCAGACAATATTACCTTAATAATATTTTTTAACATTATAGTTAATTCTTCTTCTTTATAACCACGTGCTTTATCATTAAGAAGTTCTATTTCTATTTCATAATTTTCAGGATTATTAAACACTTCTGACTGTTCGACTGTATATTCTGGTATAAAATATTTTCTTTTTTTTGATGTTTTTACAATACTACAATCAATTCTAAATGGTAAATTATATGTTGTATAAGAATATCTTTTTATTAATCTAAATGTTTTCTTTTGATTAGACCAATCGTTTAAAAGATTTCTTACTTTAAAACTACCTTTATTTTCAAGTGTTAAATTAACTTCTGATTTATAATTTATTCTAAATTCAAAGTCGCGAAAGTCAATAGGTGCTAGAGATATTTCTTTTTCTTCATCGTTATCATCTTTTATTCTAACCTTTTTGCGAAATTTCTGTTGAAATGAAACATTACGATTGTATATTTGTTCAAATAACACCTCTTCATTTAAAGTATTATCTTTACAATATTTTTCAATAGCCGGTAAAGACTTAATACTAGTTCTAATATTCCCCATCTTTTTTCTACCACTCCTGGGATCATCATATTCACTTGATATATTTAAGTTATATACACCTTCGGTATTTTCACTAGTAAACCCCAATGATTTTATTTTTTCAATTATATTATCAAAATCTATCTTTGTTAGCGAATGATATCGATTTGTTCCAAAACGGACTTCTAATTCATCATTACGCCTCTTTTCATTACCCAAATAGTATCCAATATATAAATTCAATAGTTCATGTGGTTTAGGTCCTTCTTCTTTTTGAGACATTATATATAAAATATAGTATTATTTTATATATTTTTTTTTCAATTTTAATTAATTTTTTCCTGTATTAGTTGATACATATCTTTTTTTGTTTTACATTTTGTCGATGTTTTCATTTTGTTTATTTTCAAGATATCACATATCTCTTTTAGTTCTAAAACTTTATAACTAGATAAAGATTTTAATGGCTTCGACAAATTAAGAACTTGTAATTTTGTTTTTTTTAACTCTTCTATTTTATCATTACTAATATCCATTAAACCGAACCTGTCCTCTTCTTTAATATATTTAATTACACATTTATTTGATTCATCATTATGAAACTCTTCAAAATATATATTTTCATCAAAATATACCAAATTTAATTTGTTAACCCTAATCAAAAACATAAATAAATCTAAACTTATCTTTTTATCATTAACCAAATTTTCTTCTAATTTTGTTTTTCTCAATTTATATTTTTTTAAAAGTTCCTTATTTTCTCTTACTGTATATACTAAATTTATTTTAAGGTCACTTTGACTTGTATACTTCTGTTGGCGTTTCAGTTCATATTCACTATATCCATATTTATAAATTACATAACACCAAAATAATGTATCCTCCTCTTCGGGTATAAATAAATCTTTTTTTATTGCTTTTTTCTTCTCAATTACTTTCTTCTTTTTTATTTGTTTCTTTACTATTTCCTTTACATATAAAATATTTTTTATATTTTCGTTATTAAATTCATATTTTTTACATGAATTTAAAAAACTAACTGATATATTCTTATGATGACGAACCATGACTTAATATAACTGTATTTTTGTCTTTATTATCATTTTCAAAATAATCTTTATTTATCTCTTTCTTTATAGTTTCAATATCTTGTAAACTTTTCTCTTGTTTTGTAATATATAATAAAATTTTATTTATCTCGTCTACTGTAGGTTCATCAAACGAATTCATATTTACAAAAATACCATTTCTATTTTCACTATATTTAATATCATGTTTTATTAATATTTTTAAAATTTTATTATGATGAAAAGCGTCTAAGTTTTCTATTTGTTCCTTTAAAACTACTAATTTTCCGGTATCCATTTAAATTAAATGTTTTTATTCTTTTAAGTGAAAATAGATTCTTATCTTTTTTTCCTTCTCTTTCTTGTTTTTCTCTTCTTTCTTTTTCGCCGAAGGCGCCGGGTCTTTCGACCCCCTATTTGACCCAATGAACTTATTTCTTTTTGTAAGTATATGGAATTTAATTCTTCAACTATTTTTTTATTTAAGATATATTTCTTTTCTACTTGGTCTTTATTCGCAAGAGGATATTCTATTACTACTGACTTATTAAATTCTTTTCTTGCTAGAACATCACTGCCTATTTTTAATTCATTTAAGTATTTCTTTCTTTCTTTTTCATTTCCTGTTCCCAAAAACATACCTTCTGTATAAATATCTTTATTTGTTCTTTTTTCTCCTAGTTTTCCATCATCAAAAATTATACTATATAATTTTTTATCTTTTTTTTCTGTAATAGCTTGTATTTTACCTTTAACTGGAATATATTTTCCTCCACTATTATGTATTTCGATTTTAGCACCAGGTGCTTTCGCTAACATAAAATAACCATGTTTTTTTGATGTTTGATAAGCAGTACCACTATATTTTTTACCTTCTGTTAATTCTCTTCCCTCACCACTTATTTTTGTGGATAATCCTTCTATATTTGAATTTTGAATATCTTGATTTCCTGAGTTTTTTTGTTTAAATTCACTAACCCACTTTTTCTCGCTACTTGGATTTTTACTCTGCCATATATATAATCCTATCCATTTCTTATCTCCTGTAATTTCTACATACTTTTTTATTTGCTTATCTGAATCTTTAAAAAGATTACCCAAAGTTTCAGGAACATAAATGCTTACTGGAGATGCAACCTCAACATGTTTGTGACCATGTTGGTCCATTTGAATATTCATTTTTTTGGTATACAAATTACTTTGTTCTTTTAAATATTTTTTTATAGCTCCCTTAACATCTCCCGCACTAAATAGATTTGTATGAAATGGATCAAATCCTGATTTTACTAAATTATTTAGACCATCTATTTCATCATGTGATGCTAAATGCTCAATTATATCTTGATAAATATAACTTAATTCTCTTACTAAACCACCATCTATGGATAAAAATGAACGAGGAAATAAATCATCTGTTTTTCTAATAAGTTTTATAACATTTTCAGCCCAAAATGTTTTACCAGCCGCACTTGGACCTAATCCCATAATTAATCTTCCAAATGGAGAAGTTTCATCTAATCTTTTTAATTTAAAATATTTTTGATCATTCGACCATACACTAGTTAATTCTTCTTTTTTTGGATTATCATAGTAAAATTTCAATGGACATTCGCCTTCTGTTGTATCAATAACACTATTCGTTAAAATACGAAGAAAGAATGCCGTAGAAGTTATTTCTCTCTGTATTTGTTCACTTAATTGTCTTACACAACTCCCTGTACAATTTATCCATTTATGCTGTCCTTTTCTTTTTATTTTTTGTACACTACTTGATGCTGATATTTTTTCAATTACTTTATTTACTATCACATTGGCTTCGGTTAAATTCATTATATCTGGTCTTAAAATTTGGCTCTTAATAGATTTAAAATCGTTAAGTGGACCTTCTTTACCAGTTTCAGCATCAATAATTATAACATTTTCTAAATATTTTTCTTCCGTCATAAGTTCTACATTATCCATAATAATATTCATACCTTTAGTATCTAACGCCTTTCGTCTTCTTCGTAACTTTTCTCTTCTTTGTTTTCTTATCTTAGTCGCAAGACCACCTTCTGTTATAGCAGACATATATATATTTCAAATAAAATATATATATTTAAATTACTTAAGCCTTTTTGTAAACCATTCCTAAACGATGATGTTTACGGCCTTTGTAGGTCTTACCTTTATATTGAAAGGAAGCAGCACCTGCTCTCTTAGATTTAAGCATAATTTTGAAAAATTCATTCATTTTTCTTTTTTTCTTACCTTTCTTTCCTTTCTTTGCGGTTTTGCGGCGACGGCGACCACCCTGTTGAGCTGGAGCTTCAGGTGCTTCTTCACCACCTTCCATTACAGGTGCTTGTTCTACAACAGCAGCAGGTTGGCTGTCTGAAGCAGAGCAAGCAGAACCACCTCTTTGACGGCGGCTACGGCGTTTCTTGCGTGCGGATTTACCGCGACGACGACTACGACGACTTCTTTTTTGAGTTCTTCGGCGAGTTTTACGAGCCATTATACAATAACAATACATTATTTTTTATAAAGGTAAATTATTAACCCTACTAAAATAGTTCCCACGGCAAATTCTATATATTTTTTACGGGTTTTTGCTACTTCTCGATTTTTATATTCTTTTGGTTTATATTCATCATAATATTTGTCTAAACTATCGTAAAATTCTTCAACTGGTTGATTTAATTGTAAAGATATTTTATTAAATATAAAATGTACCCACTTCATCATAGACATTCGCGAGTCTAAATATGGTGTTACGGGATATTTATCTAATAAATCCATAAAATTTTTTCCAATTGGATCCAATGGAAAAAATACGGGTAAATTACTAATAAAATCATAATATTTCTTTTTTGCTACATCATTTGGATTCGAAGGATATGTTATAGCTATAGTTTGTAGTGTAAATTTTAAATGTGGCATCCATACATTTGGATTCAACTTCATTATATACGAAAGGATATAAAAAGAAAATGATTTTAACATATAAATGAGTTCATATACATCACATCCATATCAGTTTTGTAATAATTGTGGTAAAACAGGCCATAGTTATAATCAGTGTTCTAAACCTATAACAAGTAATGGTATTATAGCTTTTACTAAATCAAATGAATCTTTAAAATATTTGTTAATTTGTAGAAAAGATACACTTGGATATGTTGAATTTTTAAGAGGTAAATATCCTTTATACAACAAAGAATATATACAAAATATAATTAATGAAATGACTGTACAAGAAAAAGCAAATTTATTGACTAAAGATTTTGATACGTTATGGAAAGACTTATGGGGAAACTTTTGTGGAATACAATATAGAAGTGAGGAGAAAAATTCTAGAGAAAAATTTAAGTCCATAAAAGAAGGTGTTCATTTATTTGATGATAATTATTTTAATTTAGAAATTCTTATTCAACATAGTAATACTAGTTGGACAGAACCTGAATGGGGATTTCCCAAAGGACGGAGAAACTACCAAGAAAGTGATATTGCTTGTGCTTTAAGAGAATTCAGTGAAGAAACAGGTATTCAAAAAAATAATATTATACTTGTGAAAAATTTCATACCATTCGATGAAATATTTACCGGTTCAAATTATAAATCTTATAAACATCGATATTTTATGGGATATATGAAAAATTCTAACCTTCCATGTAATATCCAAAAAAGCGAAGTCAGTCAATTTAAATGGATGTCTTTAGATGAATCTATTAAATCTATTAGACCTTATAATTTAGAACGAATACAATTATTAAAGAATATTGAAAATGTTTTGCTTAAATATAGTTTAATCTCATAATATATTAATAATGTCTACAAAAAAAGCCAAAAATACGAAGTCGAAAAATAAAACACGAAAAAAAGTATCCACTCATCATGAAACCGCATTTAAAATTGATGGACAAGTTATATATGGTACTGATGGTAAGAAATTAAGAATTATACAGGAAAGAAATGATAAAAATGCTCCTATTACAAGAAAATTTAATAAAGGAAAAGATTATTGGACACAGGAAAATATTAAAATTTTTGAGTATTTAATACCTAAATATGGTAGAAAAAGTAATTTTATTTTAAGTGAAGAAGATAAAGAAAAAATAAAAAAAATAAAAACCAAAAAAATTAAAGAAGATGAATCAAGTGAAGAAGAAGAAGAAGAAGAAGACGAAGAAGAAATACAAGAACCTGAAAAAAAAAATGAAAAAGAACCAGAAGAAGAACCTGAAAAAGAACCTGAAAAAGAACCTGAAAAGGACCCAAAACTTACTAAAAGAGATAGTTCGTCTGATGAAGATTTAGAGGAATTAACAGAAATTCCAGATGAACCAGAAAAAATAGAGCAAAATGATACGTGTATACAACTTTTAGATGAAGATAAAGAAAAACTTAAAAAAAAAACTATAAGAAATGCTCATTATCAAAAAGTATTAAAATGTATTGAGGAAAAAAATAAACAAAATTTTATTGAAGAAAGGAAACCCAGTCAATTGTATCCAAATATAATAGACCCTAATTTTACTAAAAAATTAACTCAGAAAAAGGAATTCTTAGATACTAAAATGTATTCAAAAAAACATCTTATTGAAAATTTAGAAGACGAGGCAGATAAATTATGTAGTCCGCATTTTGAATTTGAATTAGAACCTCATCAAATGTTCATTAAAAATTTTATGTCGTTTGAGACTCCATATAATAGTTTACTTGTGTTTCATGGTTTAGGAACAGGTAAAACGTGTTCTGCTATTGGTGTAGCTGAAGAAATGAGAAGTTATTATAAACAACTTGGTATAAATAAAAAAATACTTATTGTTGCTACTCCAAATGTTCAAAAAAATTTCGAATTACAACTGTTTGATAAAAGAAAACTCAAAAGTATAAATGGATTATGGAACATTAAAGCTTGTTCTGGTAGTAAATTTATTAAAGAAATAAATCCAATGAATATACAAAATTTATCAGAAGAAAAAGTTGTAAAACATATAAAAAAAATCATCAAAAAATCTTATGAATTTATTGGTTACATTGAATTCGCCAATCAAATTAATAATATAGTTGAAAATAAATCAAAAAAGTCTAAAAAAATTAAAGAAAAATTCTCAGATAGACTTGTTATTATAGATGAAGTTCATAATATTAGAACACAGGATAATAGTTCTGGAGAGACAGATAATGTTAAAAGTAGAAGAACTATCGGAAACTTTTTAGATCTTGTTACTTATGCCGATAATATGAAATTATTATTGCTTACAGCTACTCCAATGTTTAATAATTCAAAGGAAATTATTTGGTTAACAAATTTAATGAATCTAAACGATAAAAGATTTCCCATTAAAATCAAAGATGTTTTCGATGAAAAGGGGGATTTATATCCTTCGGGAAAACGGTTATTAATTGATAAACTTACAGGTTACGTTAGTTATTTGTCTGGTGAAAATCCATTTACATTTCCATATAGGATTTTTCCAAAATATGCTAATAATCCTAATTCTTTATTACATTTACTTGAAAATGATACTTGGAATTATCCTTCAAAACAAATGAATGAAAAAAAAATTTTTACTAAAAATCAAATGAAATATTTAGATTTATTTATGACTTCACTTTCAACGGAACAAGAACAAATTTATAACTACGCTATAAATACATATAAAAATAGAAAAAACTCACATTTAAATGAAGGAAGAAGTGGTATACCAATGAAATATATAGAAGGACCATTACAAATATTAAATATGGCTTATCCTCATGAAAAATTAACTAATAATCCTGATTTAACGGAAGATATTGTAAAATATTGTTATGGTAAACCAGGTTTATCTAGAGTTATGGAAGGAAGTTCCAAAAAGAAAAATTTACGTTATACTAAATCTGTATTAGATAATTTTGGTAGAATTTTTAGTAGTGTAGGTGATGATGAATCTCCTTTAAAAAAATATAGTAGTAAAATGTATTCAATTATTCAAAAAATAAAAAAAAGTGAAGGGATCGTTATTATTTATTCTAATTATATTGATGGTGGATGTGTTCCAATGGCTCTAGCATTAGAAGAAGCAGGAATTACCCGATATGGTTCTACAAGTTCTTTATTTAAATCTCCTCCGGTATCTAATTTTAAAATTAATAATGAAAACGCAAAATATATTATGATTACAGGAGACAAAGATTTATCTCCTAAAACTGAAACTGAATTAGCAGCTGCTACTAGTTCATTAAATACAAATGGTGAAAAAGTAAAGGTTGTTATTATTTCTAGAGCTGGTTCAGAAGGATTAGATTTCAAAAATATTAGACAAATCCATATTTTAGAACCTTGGTATAATCTCAATAGAATAGACCAGATTCTTGGTCGCGGTGTGAGAAATAAAAGTCATTGTGCATTACCATTTACGAAAAGAACTGTTGAAATATTCATGTATGGAACAAAATTAACCGACCCAACAATAGAATGTATTGATTTATATGTTTATAGAACCGCTGAGAAAAAATCTATTAATATTGGAAAAATAACAAGATTATTAAAAGAAAATTCTATTGATTGTATGTTAAATAAAACACAACAAGAATTTAACGCCAATGTAATGAATAAATCAGTAGAACTTACATTATCAGATAATAATAAAATTACTTTTGATGTAGGACATAAAAACAATAGTATAATATGTGATTTTATGAATTGTGAATATTATTGTACTCCAAACGATGATGATATTGATGAATTAGAAGTCGATAATTTTACATATAATAAAAATTTTATTGTTATGAACTTAGAAAAAATTTTACAACGAATAAGAAATCTATTCAAAGAACATTACATTTATGATAAAGAAGTTTTAATAAAAAGTATTGAAGTTACGGGTAAAAGATATTCAAGAGAACAAATTGATGTAGCATTAGATACATTAATTAATGATAAGAGTGAAACATTAGTTGATATGTTAGGAAATGTCGGACATTTAATAAATATTGGAAATTTTTACGCGTTTCAGCCTAATAATATCGAAGATGTTCATATTTCAACTTTACAAAGAAAACGCCCTGTAGATGTTAAAAATAAATCTGTTAAAATAAATCTTAAGGATATTAAACGAAAAGTAGGAGAAAGAAAAATAAGAACCATTGATAATATCGAACTTTTAAATAATTTATTTTCTAATTATCAAGTATTAAATAACCCACAAAAGTCTCCCAAGAAATCGTGGATAAAAAACGCATCATGGGTCATTAATAATCTTGTTAATTATAATAATCTTGATAGAGATAAACTTATTGATTATGCTTTATTACATCTTTTTGAAATTTTAAAATTAGAGGATAAAATTAAAATATTAAATTCATTATATATTGAATCAGATATTGACCCAACTTTTATTGAAAAAATGAAAACCATATTGAAAATATTTATTATTGAACAAGATGAAAATAAAGCTTTTGTTATAGCGGATTTTAATAAAAAAAAAAATAAAATAGCACCTGGATTTATTTTTCTATTATTTGATGAAGAAGAAAATATTTGGAAAGTGGAAAATAATTTGAAAAATACATCAATAAAACCAATACTAATTAAGATTATTAATAAAATTAAATTAGTACAAGGTAAAGAAGGTGCTGGTATTGTTCCAAAACCGGGTAAAATAAATAATTTTGATACTGAAATAGGTTTTATAACAAAAACAACAGGTAATAAAATTGGACTTAAAACAAAACAAATAGGAACAACAGGTAGAGTAAATAAGGGTATTGTTTGTCCATCAGCTGGAGTAACTAAAAGTAGTGTAATTTTTTCATTAAATGAACTAAATAAATTGGTATCTAAAAATAAAGGTATAAAATATAATATTACGACAACAGGAAGTAAAATAAATATAAATTCTATTTACGACGATGATAATCCTTTTTCAAGAAAAAATATTAATTATGAAAAAGTAGAAAAAAATAGAAGAAAACCCATAGCTATTACTGATACGCAATTTTGCATTGAAAAAGAATTTTTGTTAAGATATTTAGACGAAAATGATGATAATAAAAAATGGTTTTTTAATTCGTTTGAAAGTCAACTAAATAAGATTACAAATCTAAAAGTTTCATTATAATAAAATTGAATTTAAAAACAAATATAATAATACTATATAAATATGAGTTCAATCGCTTCCATGTCAAAAAAACCAGCAAAGAAACCATCCAAAAAAGCAGGAAAAAGTATATGGATGAAGAATGTTTTAACTCGTAATATTGTTATTCCTTTCAAAAGTATTGGAGGTAACATTAATCAAAATATTCAAAAAAAATTAGAAGAAAAACTTTATCATAAGTGTTGTCCAGAAGGTTATATTAAAAATGGTTCTATAAACATTCTTACACATTCAAGTGGAGAAATTAAAGCCAATAATGTAGTATTTGTAGTTATGTTTGAATGTTTAATATGTAGACCAGTTGAGGGACAAGTTATTAAAGTCCAGGCTAAAAATATTACAAAAGCCGGAATTCGAGCTATTTATGCTAAAGAACAAAACTCACCAATAACTGTATTTATTGCTAGAGATCATCATTATAATAGTGTTGAATTTTCCAAGGTAAAAATAGATGATGATATTGTTATTAAAGTTATAGGAATTCGATATGAACTTAATGATGAAAATATATCAGTATTGGGTGAATTAAGAATTAAAAGAAAACCAAAAACCAAGGTAACCATTATAGATGAATAGAAATTTTAATAAAATTAATTATATATATGAAAATTAATTTTATCATTTTTTTAATAACAGCCTTTCTTGTTGCTAATACTTATTACGATGGGAAATTCACTGATTATATTGTAAAAGGTAAAAAATATTATAAGATGGCTACATTTGCTTTTATTGGTCTAAGTATGTATGTTTTTATTAATAAAAACCCAAATCAAAGTCGAAATTTAGTAAAAAATGCTACTGATTTTATAAAATATATGCCTATGGACTCCAATACAAGCGATTTACTTACTCCACTATTTGATTTTACAAACGCTCAAGATAAAATCAGTCATTTTAGACAGCAAAATATCCAAATGAATTTAAGTCCACAACATAAAAGAATGATAAATTCTGGAGGAACTAGTTCAAAAAGATGTGTTAGTGAAACCAAAAAGAAATACGTCGCATCATCACAAGGATGGAAATGTGCAACTTGTGCTAAACAACTCAAACATACCTTTCAGGTTGATCATAGAATCGATTTACAATTTGGAGGCACTAATGAAGTTGAAAATTTAGAAGCTTTATGTAATGATTGTCACGCTGAAAAAACAGCACGAAATTATTTATAAATATTTAATATGTATAAAATATAAATGAGTGATTCCCTAAAAAGTACAATTAGTTTTATAGTGTATCTACCTTTAATAATAGTTTGTTTATCAGTTGTGGGAACTATTGGATATGGTGTTTATAAGTATAGGACGGAAGGTAATTTTCCACCCAGTTGGGTTGCCGCGGGAAGAATATTCCTTTATATTTTAAAAAATATACTTCATACATTAAAATTATTAGGTCAATTTTTATGGTGGTTAATCCCTATTTTTCCTGATAGATATAGACGACCTAATGGATTTACTCCTTATGGAGCTTGGGACACACAAGATAATTTATCTAAAACATTGCCCATATTAGCTTTATTTACTTTTCTTACTATTAGTATATTAATTTTTACATATGGTGTTCCTTCTACTCTTGTAGGTTATTCACATATTATTAACTTACTTGTTTTAAGTGGATTGATTATTAGTATTTTAGGACTGTTCTTTGTTTTCAATAAAAGTATACTGAATGGTGTGTTAGGAACCGACCCTTTTCCTGCTGGTGACGGTTCAGGTGAACAATTTAACTGGTTATATCAAAATACATCCAAATATTTATTTATATCTATTGCTGTTGGATTAGCATTAGCATTATTAGTTTTGTTTATTAAATTTGGTTTTGAAAATACGCTTTTCTCAGTTACTGGAACCACTTTTATAATGATAGCAGCCGGCTTAACTGGTCTTACACTTATGTATTATATATTAAGAAGCAAATATCCTAATTTTATGGGAGCTATACATAGGTCACTGCCTCTTTCAGGATTATTTTATACTTTTTTTATTATTCCGTGTATTTTCTTCGAGATAACACGTTTTCTTTTCAATCATTTTAGACATACTCCTAGAGCAGCTTATATAATTTTAGCACTTGAAATTATTGCTATAAGTTTATACTTTGTTATTCCAAAAATTGTAAAATGGTTCTATATACTCACCCCTGGAAAAGATAACAAGGAAATTATTTTACAGAATAAAATTAATTCTGCCGAAAAGGATATATTAGTTATTGATGAACGTATTAAGCAAATAATGAAATATGATTCCGGCAATGGTCCACTTACTATTCAACAATGGGCAACCATTAATACTAACTTTTATAATAGTCCTGATAATGAAGAAGAGTTAATTAAATATCTTACTGATTTTGGTTACAAAACCAAACAATTATGTGAAAATGATAATAGTGTTAATAATAAATTTGATTGTGAAAGAAAATTAAAAAATATGATTAAATTTATTCAAGAAAATACTGGTCAATTAGTATCTTTACGTGAAAAGAAAAAAAATCTAAAAATTTATATTAAAGATTTGAAAAAACAAAAAAGTCAACTCACACAATACAGTAAAGGCAAAGTTTTACTTAGAGAACCCGTTTATCTTAATAATAAAAAAAATATTGGAGGCTTTCAAGATTTTAACATTGATAAAATAGATATGGAATATAATTATAATTATTCTATAAGTTCTTGGTTCTTCATTCGTGCCAATGCTCCCAATTTTAAAAAAGCATACAACAAATATAGCATCATATTAAATTACGGCGATAAACCAAAAATTATGTATAACCCCAAGTTAAATAAAATTAAAATTATAATGAATAATGGATTAAATAAAAAACCAATTCAATATATTATTGACGGTCCACCATTACAAAAATGGAATAACATTGTGATTAATTATGATGGTGGTCATTTAGATATATTTATGAATAGTAAGCTAGTAAGATCTTTTCCCAGTGTAGTCCCTTATATGTCCTTTGATCAATTAGACATAGGAGAAAATAATGGACTAGGAGGTGGTATATGTAATGTAGTGTATTTTCCCGCTTCTATATCTAGAGAGCGAATAATTACAAACTACAACTTATTAAAAAATAATAACCCTCCTATTATTTAGATAATTTCTAAATCTATATTATATCATGGATGGTAAAAAAATCTTACTAGGTGTAATCGTTCTTTTAATATTATATTTTGTTTATATTTATGTTTTTAAGGATAGTTCATCAACCAATTTATACAGCGGTGGAAACGCCAAAAATGCTAAGCAAATTAAGGCATCTAAGTTACCAGGAAATCCTGCCTCAGTTTCATATACATACAGTATTTGGATTTATGTAAACAGCTGGCAATATAGATATGGACAAGTTAAGCAAATATTCTATAGAAGCGCTAATGATACTCCTAATCCTTCTAATGTATTACCTGAATTATCTTTAGGAGGTTCTAAAAATGACCTCTCAATTACCCTTGGTCTTCAAGGAGGTCAATCTGAATCTTGGAATATTAATAATATCCCTCTTCAAAAATGGTGTAATATTATTGTTACTACAACCACTCGTGCTGTAGATACTTATATTGATGGTAAATTAGTTAATACTCATACTCTTCCCGGTGTTCCTATTACAAGTGAAGGTGCTGCTATTAGTCTTACTCCTAATGGTGGGTTTGATGGAGAAACTGCTAAGTTTAGATACTACTCACGCACTATCAGTCCACGCGAAGCATATGAAATTTACAGAGAAGGACCTGGAAGCAATTGGTTAAGTGACCTTCTTAATCAATACAAAATTAAGTTATCTTTCCTAAAAGATAACGAAGAAATTAATAGTTTCTCAATCTAATTATCTTATCAATAATATATAAATATGTCTTATGGTAGTTTTTCAAGTAATTATAATAAAAATCCGCTAGCTAATTTTGGAAGTGCTCTTGGTGGTGCCTCTAATCAAGCTAGTGGTTTAATGTCTAAATTTAGGAATAATAGGGTTGTTGGTGGAACAACTGAGTTTTTATATTCTAATTCTTTAGTAGCCAAAGTTTGTTTCTTAATATTAATTATCGTTCTTTTTGTTATTGCCCTTAGATTAGGTTCTCGTTTTGTTATGTGGGCCCTTAGCCCCGACAAAAATCCTATTTTAGTAAAAGGATTTATTGACGCATCTGACCCTGGAACCGCTGGAACTGTTCCTATGGATCCTAAACTTAAAGGTTCCAAACCTATTGTAAGATCTGTTAATGAAAGAGAAGGTATTGAATTTACTTACAGTGTATGGTTATACGTTACAAATTATTCTATTAATCAAGGGTCTAAACGTCACATCTTTAATAAAGGATCTGCTCAAAATGTAGGAGACAAATCCACTTTTGGTGACCTTAATACCAGCGGAATGAATTTCCCAAATAATGCTCCTGGTGTATATTTCAAAGCTAATGATGAAAATGGAGCTAATCAACTTGCTATTTATATGAATACATTTAATGATGTTATTGAAGAAGTTACTATTAAAGATTTACCAGTTAAAAAATGGTTTAATCTTACAATTAGGGTTAGACACGATAAAATGGACACATACATTAATGGAACAATTGTTAATCGTCATAAATTTAATTCTCCAGTTAAACAAAACTATGGTAATGTTTATGTATGTCAAAATGGTGGTTTTGCAGGAAATCTTTCTAGTTTAAGATATTATAGTTACGCACTATCAGGTGTTCAAATCAATGATCTTGTTACTGCTGGTCCTGACCTTACACCTAATGATTCAATGAAAGTATTCCCACACTACTTCTCTCTTCGATGGTTCTTTAAAAAACCTCAACTTGCCGCCGGTGCTCAATAATTACATAATTTTAAATAATTAAACTATGTAATTTATCTTCTTAAAGTTGGATTTATACAGATATCTTTTGTTGGAAATACTTGTTTTGAAGCACACGTATCTCCAGAGTTCATCTTAACACAACTTCTAAATGTTCGATCAGTTCCTATATAGCAATATCCACTTTGTTTTGGTTGTTGAATTTCACTTTCTGTTGATAAATCTGCTCTAGTATTATCATCATCATTTAAATTATCTGGACCTTCTATTGCTTTTCCTACTCTGTTATCCGCTCTATTTTCAATACTTTGTCCTACTTCTTCCACCTTACTTGTTACATCGCGTGTTACTTCTTGTGCTACATTTAGAGTTCCTTTTGTTCCTTCCGCAGCTAGATCTACTGTTGCTTGTGTTACTTTTCCTGTTCCTACTATACCTATTCCAAATAGTTTACCTAAAATATCTGTTCCTTCATAATAATATAAATATACATTGTATGCTAAAAAGGCTAATGCTAAAACTATTAATCCGATTTTCATCATCATAGCCCCTCCATCATTTGTACCTGTGTTTAAGGAAGGCATTTTCGAAGCAGTATTACTAACTGATTTGCTTATCTTTTCACTTAAACTAGGAGTTGGTGTTTGTATTAATGACGGGCTTTTTGATGGTGTTATTGATTTCATTATTGCTGGAATCGTATCGCTCATATATACATTTTATAAATATTAAATTATTTAGAATATATATACATGCCAATTATACTACCTAAATGTCCAACCGGTTATGAATTAAATAAGGATAATTGTAGGTGTAAAAAAAGTGTAACTAGAAAAAAAGCACCTAAAAAAGTTAAAAAAAATAAAACAGTTAAGAAAAAGAAGATTAAATGTGATGCGGCAAAAAAAAGAGAGTGTAAAGAAAAAGGTAAAGTATGTAATAAAGATACAGGAAGATGTAAAAATCCAGAAGTAAAAAAAACTAAAAAGAAGAAGAAACCTACAGTTAGCAAAACGAAAAAACTTAAAAAGAAAATTAAACTTACACAAAAAATGGTAAAAAAATTGAAAGATAATCCTACTATTAGTAGATTACGTTCTTATAGTCCTACCATTAATAACGAAATAGAACGATTATCCATTAGTCCACATAAGGAGTTATTTTACCAAGAATGTAAAGAAAATCAAATATTTAATCCTGAAAAAGAAAAGTGTTTTGGTTGGAAATCTAAAAAAGCACAGCAATATTTATTAGATAATTTAAAAAGTAAAAAACCTTTACTTGCTAAAAACATACGAGCTCCATATCAAAATAGAGCTAATTGTTGGTTTAATACCTTTTTTATGCTCTTCTTTATTACTGATAAAGGACGTAAATTCTTTAAAGCATTCAGAGAAAGTATGATTACTGGTAAGTTTAAAACCACAAAAGAAAAAATACCTGATAAAGTTCGTTATCCTTTTTGGTTGTTAAATAAAATGATTACCGCAGCATTATTAGGAACATTAGACCCTACTGGATTTTGGAATGAAATGAATACAAATGATGTTATACAGGAAATTTATCAAAAAATTGGAAAGAAATATAGTGGAACACAAATGGTAGGATTTAACGAAATAACTAAACCAGGAGATGCTGGAAATCCTATAGCTATGTTTTTAGGTATTATTAATTATTTTGATAAGAAACATAACGCACACGGTTTTGGTCTAAGAAATTTTAGTGTCCGTGGACATATAAATTTTCGATCCATGAAAATTCCTGGTTCAAAGGTATATAATCACGTTATTACAAACAAACCGCATATTATTATTATTCCTATTATAGATAATACTGATGGTGACCCTCAAAAGGGAATTACACAGGCAAATGGAAAACTTTATGGTAATGATAAAAAATACGCTATGGTAAAAGATTTCAAAAAGCAGAAGAAATACACTTTTACTGACTCATCTGGGAAAAAAATGGAATATAAATTAGATTCTGTAGGTATCCGTGATGTTAATCAAGGTCATATTTGTGCCTTACTAACATTAAACAAAAAAGATTATATGTTTGACGGTGAAAATCAAACGAATATTTATAGAAAAGATTGGAAGAAATTATTAAATAGAAATGAAGATTTTAAAATTACAGCCCGTATATCAGAGAAATATAACTTTACTAAGAGTTATCAGTGTTTGATATATTTCAGAAGCAAATAATAATTATAAAAAATTTGTAAAATTATTATTTATATTCTTATACTACAACTTATGCGGAATCGCTAGCGCCCTCTTCTGATGCACCCTTAGCCTGAAAATATGGCTTGTCTTGAAGATTAGCCCGGGACATAGCATCGTCCACCATAGGACTTACCTTAATATCACAAATAGGAGCCCAGTTAAGCATAAAAGAGTTAAGAGCGGAAACGTTATCGGTTTCACAAATACAAACTCCGCCGTCACCACTCAAATAGTGCCAGCGACCCACAATTTTAATATGTTCGCCCGCATCTTTAAGATCATCAGCGGGTGTCATGTTACCAAAGACGTTCGAACAGGAAACACGGTTAGCAGTAGGAATACTCCAAGAAATAAGAAAAAGCATTATGATACATTAATCAAAAATCTTTTTAAATTGATATTTTAAATATTATTTTGGGACAAGTCTCAAAAAGTCTCAAAAAGTGCCGAAAAAAGTACCGCACACATTTTTTTATAAAAAGTTCTCCCATATTTGCAAAATGGACAAAAATAAATGTCCAAAATTGAAAATTATATATGACTTTTTTCTGATTTTTAGGTCCAAAAATCAATCCACTAGAACCTTGTAGGTAATTTTGAAAAAGTAATTGAAAAAAATTGTTACCAGAGCTTAAAAAAAAGCACTATGGATTAATATTTTACCCCAAAATACTTAAAAATAAAATAGGACATTTATTTAGAGATGAAACAAAAAGTAGCAAAAGTAGCAAAAAGTAGCAACACCATACACAAATTTTACTGCGAATGTTGTGACTATACTACGAGTAGAAAAAATAATTATGATAAGCATTTATTAACTAAAAAACACGTTTCAAATGTTTCAAAAAGTGTTTCAAAAGTGAAACAAAAAGTAGCAAATAAATTTTTATGTATTGCTTGTGGTGTAAATTTTAAAAGTAGATCAAGTCTATGGCGTCATAAGAAAAAATGTGCTGGAGAAAAATGTCCAAAAGTTGAAAATGAGGAAAAAAGTCCAGAAAATTTTTACCTCAAAAAAATTGCGGCGTTAGAAGCCAAATTGGAAAAAGTAGAATTAGCGCAAAAAAATCCACAGCATATCACAAACAATATCCAAAACAACGTCACGCAGAATATTATTATTATAGACCAAAATACATTTTTATCCAAACTTGCGAATAACGCTTTAAATATTGAAGATTTTGTTAAGCAATTAAAATTAGACCAAAATGATTATAACTTCGCATTAGAAAACGGCTATCAAAAGGGTGTCGCTAATGTAATAATCAAGCAACTTGAAAACTTAGACGATACACAACGTCCTATTCATTCTACTGATAAAAAACGTGGTAAATTCTTAGTAAAAACAAAGGGAGAATGGAAAAAGGATAATGGTGAATCAGTAGATCACGTTATAACTAGTGTAGGTAATAAACTAAATACATATGATATAGGTAATATAACAGCCGAAGACTTAAAAGACCCAGAAGTAATGGAGTTATATCAAAAGCAAACATTAAAGTTAGCTACAAAAAGCAATCCAAAAGAAAAAGTAAAAGAAAATAAGAAAATAAAAAATCAACTCGCAGATACAATATCTATTAAAGAAGCACTAGAGAAAGTGAATAAGAAAATAGAAAATTGATATGAAAAAAGCTAGGGTATAACTTATTATAAAATGGCAGCATTACTAGAAGAAGATAACAAACCTAATTGTCCTATATGTGGAAAATATTTTGCACACGATATATTTGGCGGCAGATGTTCTCGTTGTAGTGAAAACAGGGGAATAGCGACAGCACCGTCTGTATGGTATAGTCAAGAGTTTCAGAGACAGCTATCTGAATATGTAGACAAACATTCGATAGATGAAAGTTCTCATTATTATCAAGTTCTTAAGTATCATATTCAAAAAAATAACCTAGAAGTAGCACTAGAAGTGTGTAAAGAAATGAAAAAAGGAAATTTGTGGATAAAGCAAGACTTTGCTCTCCAATTGCTTAGACATATAGGAATCGATCACCCAAAAAAAAGTCATTTGATATGTAGTATGATTATAGATTGGTGGAATATGAAAAAAAATGATGATTGGAATGGATTTGAATTATGTTATTATGGAAATTTTGGAGAAGGAGGAGCATCTCACGTAAAATCAATTCCTCCGTGTAAATTGGGATGGAGTAGTATTAAAGATATAAAAAAAATGTGGAAAAATCTAGACAAGGGTGGAAGATAATTATAAAGTATTTAAATGATGCTTTATAATTGTATATAAATGTGTTTAATGTGCCTAGATGTAGAGTGTAAAAAAGCAAGTTGTAAAGATATAAAGTGTAAAAGGTATTTTTTACCTTTGATATTTGCTCCGGTGGCGGCAATTCATCCAGAAATATTTAATTTTTATTATTTTCCTATGGTAGTAGGTGTATCAGCATTTATTTTATTTTGGAATTTTCCAAAACTAGTATATTATACGGCATCAAGACCATTATATTATGAGGATTTATTTATTGATTCGTCAAAATTACCAAATTATGATGTATCTTTGTCTATTAAGAAACATTTTCAACTTATATTGGAGTGGGTATTAATAGTTACTAATACTCTATTGGTTGCGGCTTTAAGTGATTATTGGTTATATAAGACAGTAGATCATTTTACAATAATAGAAATAGTAGGTATAACAGGTGGGATTATAAAAGTGTTTCAAACGGTAAATAATACAATAAGTAGAATAATGTTAAAAATATTGCGTAAACGAGTGAAGAAGGAAAACAAAACTTTAAAGGCATTACAGTCACAAAAACTACAAGATTTGGTAAATTTTAAAGTAACAGATGGAAACTTTAAAATAAACGGAAAAGAGATAGAAATGTTGGAATTTACTCCAAATTATACACCAAAAAGAGGACGACTTCAAACTATTTGATGATAAAAATAATGGACGAGTGTAAATAATATACCGCCCCATATACCGTCTAAAGCTACGGTTTTCCAATACCATTTATCAAAGAGTGATTTATTGGTAAGTTCATAAATACCGTAAGTAAAAATGCCTAAAATAGCCATATCTTTCATGGAAAATTTTTTTTCAACAATAAAATAATAAATTCCTAAAGTCATTAATAAATAACAAAGAACAGTGGATACCATATTTAAACGAAGTTCTGTTCCCTGTATTGATTTGATTTGATGCTTAAACGTATTGGATATTAAGTTCAAGAATACGGCATCAATTCCAACAACTAGAATAGAAATTAGTAAATAACTTTTAATATTCATATAAAATTTATTTACAAAAAAATTTAACGACGGCGGCGACGACGGGAACGACGTTTTTTCATGGTCTTTCTACGCTTGCCACCTTTCTTGTGGGTGCGTGATTTTCTTTTGTGTGTGCGGGAACGACGTTTGTGAGAACGTTTATGAGAACGAGATGCTTTACGAGCCATTATATATTTCATTAAGAAAAAAATATAATAGTGAATATTTTTTATATTTAACAACTTGTATCAATAACAACACCTTTGTAAACAGCATTTTGGTGACGGCAACAATTACTTAAGGTGTTAAGGAATCCAACACTTACACCTACAGTTGGGTAAAGGCCGAATTTCATGTTACCACCAAAATTCATAGTAGCACCATTTGATACAGTATATGAACGACCATTAACAACACATGTTGTGGTTTTGCTAGCATCTGCTGAAGGAGCATATCCATGAAGAGCATTTCTTTTTCTAACTCGTGACATATATATTTTAACGTTAGAAAAAAAATTAATTATTCCTTGGAGTCATTCCTGATAACGCATTCATTTTGTCTAATTTTGCTATAGTTTTTTCTAAATTATTATTCGTAAAACTATTGTTAAATAAGTAATCTGTATCAGGTTTAATTTCATTTTTCTTAATTTGTTTGTAAATAACATTTATTTTACCTGTAACATTTTGAATAATATTTTTATCAGAAATAATCGGTATAGTATTATCTAAAGGTTCTGTTAATAGATGAATGGCGAAATAAATTAAATATTTTCTTCTTTTTTTTACACCCGGAGTAAATTTTAAACAATATAAATTAAGCAATGCTTTAATAAGCTTATGGTGCCCCTTGCTTCTATTAGATGATTCTAATAATAAACAATCCCATACAATCCATATTATGTCTTTTTGTAATTTAACATCTACAGGAACATTGCGTCTTTCACATATAAATTTCCTTTTTTCTTTTTTACAAGCATCTTCAAATCCAGAAATCCATTCTAACCAATAACAAGCTTCAGTACCATTTTTTTGAGAAGAAAGTAAATTCCAATAAAGTTCATTAATCGCAATAAATAATTCTTTAGGGTCTTCTTTCATAAAAATTTTGGTACCGTATGATATGTTTTTAGCTTTAAGTTTATGAGATAATTTAGTAACGTTAAAGTCTTCTTTATTTATTTTAATGTTATCAAATGAGTGTTTTTTTTTAGAAAGACAAATAACACATATAACTTCAGCAAACAGCTTTCTAATTTTATCATTATTTCTCATTTTTAATATATTACCGGTGTATCCATTATGTAATATATTTTTAAAGTCGTTAATTCTCATATCAATGTAAATAGGTATTTTTGGATTACCTATATGAATATTTTTACCTATGAATAAAAGAAAAATGTCCCAAATATCTAAAAAATGTCCAGCGCATATAAATTCGGCGGCCCAGTAACAGGATGGTTCTATTTTTCCGGCACTTAAGTTATTTAGTAATTCTTTTTTAGCTTCTGTTTTTTTAAAATTAGAAAAAGTAATTCCTTTAAAGGCTTTTATGAGTCGTTTATCACTAATTTCATTTTGATTCATTTAATACATATTTTATATAAAAAAAATAACTAATTAATACATATAGAATGTTAAAATCATTAAAAAGTATGGTAAGACCAATAATGAAATTAGATAAATGGGCTAAAGGTGTATTATTTTTAGCAGCTATTTTAATAATATGTTTAGTAATGAATTTACATATTCCAGTTCAGGAAGGTTTTGTTCAAAGGAAGAAGTTTGTATTAAAGGAAGGATTAGAATGTTATGATGATTTTTATAGTGAAATATATGATGATTTAGTTTTAGATCAAGTAAAGAATGATTTTGAAATAGGTGAATTATCGCGAGTGATTAATATAACAAATAAGAGTAGAATATTAGATATTGGTAGTGGAAGTGGACATCATGTATCTGCTCTAAAAAAATTAGGTTGTCACGCTGAAGGAGTAGATGCTTCACCTTCTATGGTAAGAATGGCCCAAAAAAAATATAAAAATTGTAGATTTAAAGAAGGGAATGCTTTAGATAATATAATTTATCCGGCAAATAGTTTTTCAACAGTAACATGTTTATACTTTACAATTTATTATATGGAAGATAAACAGAAGTTTATTAATAATGTATATGATTGGTTAATGCCTGGTGGATATTTCTTATTACATTTGGTAAATAGAGATAAATTTGACCCAATTATAAATACAGCAGATCCTTTACATATAGTTAGTGCTCAGAAATATGCTAAAAAACGCATTACTAATTCTTTAGTGAAATTTAAAGACTTTCAATATAAGGCAAATTTTACATTAGATAAAGAAAATGATTTAGCGGAATTTAAAGAGGATATGATTGATGATAAAACAAAAAATGTAAGACAAAATGTTCACAAGCTTTATATGATTCCCCAAAAGAAGATTATATCAATGGCTAAACAGGCTGGATTTATATTAAAAGGTAAAATTAATATGGTAATAGCACAATATGGATACCAATATTTATATCTAATGTATAAACCAGAATAAGCACGTATTTATTTTATTTTTTTCTTATGATAATAAATAAAATGAGTTCTTTATTAGCAGAAGCTGATTATCGCACAGAAGCAAGTTTTCCTCTTTTAAGTAAGACAGATGATGGAGATAAAAGTTACGCTAACAATATGATTCCATCGTTTTCTGATTTAAAAGCAACTTATGGTAAAAAATGGGCAAAAGAAAAATTAGAATTCCAAACTCAATTAAAATGTAATTTTTTCTCAAAAGTAGAATGTTTTGCTTCAGGACAACAGGAATTATTTATGTTAGCTATTCCAGAACGTAAAGAAAAGTTATATATTCAAGCTTTCTTAGATTTATTTCCATCACAGTATCAACCACACGTTGGTGATGTAGAGCGACTCGCGTCGAAAAGAACACGTAGATTATATGTAACTTTACCAAATAGCTACGAATGACTAACCGGTTGTTTTAAGAAGAAAGTGCGTCACATATATGAGGATATAGAGGGTAATATATGTGAAAAATATGAAATAAAATATGTTTGTTTTAGTTAATAATGCTGGTAATATTGGCGCGACACCATTCTTTTTGAGATGGTGCATAAGTTCCTTGAGCTGTTAATATTCCAGCGGATAAAGCAACTATGAAACAAGTAATAATCCAACCTAAAGCAGTTTTCCAAAATACTTTACAGTTAATACCAGAACAATTTTTGGTATTTTCTAATAAACCAACACCGACTGTTGCCCCTACCTGACAGTGAGTAGTAGACAGTGGAATTTTTAAACGAGAACCAGTAATGATAACAAGAGCAGAACTAAGTTCTATCGCAACTCCGCGCGATGGAGTTATTTTAACAAGCTTTTCTCCAATAGCATATGTGATTTTTTTACCATATACAAATAGACCTAACGCAATACCGATACCCCCTAGTCCTAAAATCCAATAAGCATCTTGTTCCATACTATTCTTTTTATTAATTTCCCCATTTGAAGTATAGATTATCCAAATAGCAGCAAAAGGTCCAATAGCATTTGCGACATCGTTTGCACCGTGACTAAATGAATCACAAATAGCAGTAAAAATCTGTAAAAATTTAAATACTTCTTCTGTCTTATTGTCGAATTTTTCAGCGTCATCATGGAGTTTAATAACTCTATCTAATTCAATCTGATTTTTAATATTTAATTCGTGTTGATTTTTACTGACTTCTCCTTGAATGCTAGGTAGTTCAACATTTGTTCCAACATTTTGAAATTTCTTTCTAACATATTCCTTAATTTTTGGTACAATAGGAATAGTAATTATAACAGATAATCCACCTGCTCCAAATGCTACTAAAAATGCTATACCAATAGGAGTTTTATCTAATCCTAATCCCTTGGCCCCTTTATAGATAATGAAAAATGTATTAATAGTAATAGTTGAACCAATCAAAATTGGATAAACAATATTTAATCTTTTTGAATTAAAATCGCGTCTTAATACACTACATCTAACGACACTAAATATTCCACACCCAATAATAGCAGAAAATAATGGAGATATAAACCAAGATATAACGATACCCCCTACTCCACCAACATAAGGAAAAGTATCTACTGATTTATACCAAATAACACATTCTGGTCCTTTTAAAGCAATAGCCATTCCGATCATTCCACCTACACAAGAATGAGTAGTTGATACAGGCATTTCAAAATAACTAGCTAGGAAAAGCCATACTCCAACAGAGAAAATAACCCACATGCATCCATACATTAATAATTCAGGATCATTTTCAAAACATTTATAATCTGCTATACCTTTTCTAATCGTTTCGGTAACATGATTACCCATTAATACAGCTCCGGCCGTTTCAAAAATAGCTGCTAATACAACAGCTTGTTTAATAGTTAAAGCCTTAGAACCGACAGAAGTAGCAAAAGCGTTGGCGGCATCATTAGCCCCAATCCCCATAGAAGCAAAGAATGCGAAGCATCCTGCTGCAATGACTATCCAAAGATACATATATCACAATTTTTGATTTTGTCTTTATATGGTTTAATAATACCAATTACATAGGTGTAGTAGGTATTATTACGTAATACTTAAACTGGAACATCAAAATTGGAATATTTTGATGATAGTGGTTTTCTTTTTTTAGCAAACGGATTGAGCAGATTACTATATTCTATTCTTGCTTTTTCAATTTGTTCTGGAAGAGGACAATTATCACTATTTAAATTTTGATTTATTGTATTCATTAATAATAATTTTTCATTTGTTTTACTTAATGCTTCATCATATTTTGCTTCTAACACTCTTTGTTTTTCACCAGTATTATCATCCCATCCTTTTATCGTTTTTATTAAATTGTCACGTATTTTATCTTCATTTTTTTTAAGTTCCGCCAATATTGGATGTAATTTATCTTTAAACTTTAGAAAAGCTGCTTGTTTTTGCTGTGCTACTTGTTGTTGATTTTCTGGTTTAGGAGTGTTTCTTCTAGTTAATCTGTTTTTCGCGTATCGAGCTATTTTTTGTCCTCTGCTTAATCTTTCCGGATGAATTGTATTATAATATTGTTCTGTCCGTGAGATTTCATTACATAATTTTGAATCTTTTGGGTCTTTAAAACTGTAACAGTTTTCATTTCCACCTTTTCTTCTACGTGTTTTTCTTTTTCCTCCTCTTTTTAAGGCTTTTCTGTATCTATTGTTGTATTGTTTGCGAGTTTTCTTTCTGGAGAGAATTTTGTAAGCTTCCTTGACTTTTTTGTTGACCTTTCTTTTCTTTTTGAGACCTTTAAAGGCTTTTCTAATTTGCTTTTGGGATGCATATTTACTAACACCAAGTCTTTTGTATAAATGGTGTCCACCTTGTTGTTTTTTTCTCGTTCTTCTTCTTTTTCTACTTTTTCGTCTTCTTGTTTTTCTTCCTCCACCCATATCAGCTTGAGCATTTTCTCCTTCGCCAATATTATGATCTACAAGACCAGCTGGTCTTACACCATCATCTTCTATTGTGTTAAAAAAACTAGCAGGCCATCTTTTTGTTAGACTGCTAATTTCATTAAGTCCTCTTCCTACCCAATATCCTGGTTGGTCAAATGTAACGGTGTACATTAATTCTGTTTCCTGTGGATTAGTTGGAGATTGGACTTCTTCAACAGCTGTAACAGTAGCTTTTAATCCAGCCGCAAAAGCTGCTGCGCGAGCGGTATCTCCATATACAGTTCTTCCACGATGCGTGTGTGCATTTATTAAAGTTACTCTAAAGGGGCCATTCATCGTATATATATTGATTATATTTTCCCAAAAATATATAATGTATTATTTGGGAATAGTATTAGCAATTATTTGTATAATTATAGGTATTTATAAGGTGAAATATCCATTTTGGTCTAAACAGCCTGTATTTCATTATCACAATTTGAAATATTGGATGTTTCCACCTGGAATTATTCAACACGACAAACCAGAAAAGAATAAATTTTATAATGAAAAGATAGAATTTAGCGATTATTTCAGTTTAAGCCATTCAAAAAAGTTGAAGTTTGTGTATTTTATACGCAAGAATTTTATGCCACACAAACATGAATGTTATAATCCTCCTAAAAATGGCGTTTTAAATTATTTCAAAAATCATAACGATACTAGTTATATATCACTTAAAATGGAAAATAACAAAATATTAGGGTGTATGAGCACAAGACCATTAAGTTGTTTTATAAAAGATAAAAAGCTAGACCTACATTACGTAGATTTTTTGTGTGTGGATAAAAAACATAGGAAAAAGGGTATAGCACCAGAAGTGATTTATAGTCATTATTTGAATCATCGCAATAAACATAAGAGTGTTGTATTTTTATTTAAACGTGAAGGTGCGCGAACATTAATAGTTCCATTAACGACTTATTATAATTATATGTTTGATATAACTTATTGGGATAAGAAGGTGCGATTTGATGAACCAACCCTAAATAGTATATTAATAACGAAAAATAATATGTATTTATTGAATGATGTATGGGACCGATTAGTAAAAAGTAATAAATTTGACTGTATGATAATACCAAACTTGAATCATATAATGAAGTTAATAAATGATACACAATTATATGTTTCAGTAACAATGTTAGAGAAAAACCCATATGATTTGTTTTTCTTTAGAAATAGTTATACAAGTTATAATGGTAGTAATGCGATTGAATGTATGTGTAGTTATAATGAGACAGATAACAGCGTGTTTACAATAAGTTTTTTGAGTGCGTTATCGCAAATACGTGAAATAGAAAAGTTAGGTAAAATTTTTATAGAAAATATTGGAGATAATAAGCTATTGTTAAAAAATATATTAAAACGTTATCATCCAGAAGAGGAAATTCAAACATCATATTATTTTTATAATTTTGGTTATAGACCATTTATGAGCGATAAGGTGTTTATGTTAAATTAAATATATAAGTTAACATATTAGCGGGTATATTTTCCGGCACGTGCGAAGGAATCAACACAAAAGATAGTAAAAACTCCTAAAAACATATATAAGACTAGTTCTTCAGTTACATTAGAAGTTTTTTCATCTTCTTGTTTTTCTAAAAGATGAATCATATAATTAAGTTTTTTCATAAGATGATCCTTAGAACCGTGTAAGTTAGCTTGATTGGATGGTTTAGAATAATATGGAACATATGTATTCATGTATTGTTGGTAATTGTTTTGAGCCATATCATTTTCATTTATAGATTCAAACTGTTCAAGAGTAACAGCCTCGTCGTCTTTATTTTTTGGAGGCATTTTTTGTTTTTTTTTATCATCAGGTGCTTTAGTAATAACAGGATTACTCATTGGTTCAAAATTTGCTAAACCAGAATCATCCATATCATCCATATCATCAAAATCTTCACTAATAGAGTTTAGGAATTTTTCTGCCTTTTTTGTTGGTTTCTTCTTAATAGTTTTATTTTTTCTTCTAGATTGAGATTGAATTTTGGATACGGAAAGATTTTTAGACTCATTGGATTCAAATGTGGAATATGATAAAGAACTTGCCATTATACTTATAAAAAAATAAGATTATAATTTTATTGTAATAACTGAAAAATTATATAATTATTTATTATATAATGGAAGAAGTTGTACAATATATATTATTAGCAATTGTGGTAATGTTAGTTTATAAAAAACCAGAATGTTTAAAGGCATTCGTTAAAAACAAAGTATTATTAATTGGTTTAATTTTCCTAAACGTTCATTTAACTGTAACATATGGAGTATCTTCAGGAGTATTAGGTTCTTTAATAATAATAATGTTAATGGATGATGAAGGTTATGAATATAAGGAAGCATTTAATCCAAAATTAGAAGTTTGGAAACCAAAAGAATTTACACAGGCGTGTGTAAGTGATATTGATAGAGATATGAAGGTAAAAAGTGAAAGAGCTAGTATGTTAGCAACAAAACAAATAGATAATCATACAAATGGCGGTTATAGTGAATCAAAACAATTATATTAATATTGTAAAAAAGAAAAATATCTTTTTACAATATAAGAGATGATAAGTGAAGTATTTAAGTATTTAGGTTATTTAAATAATAGTAAATTTTTTGCTGGATTAGTCATGATAATGTTAAATATAGGTTCTAAATATGTAACAATAGAATTAAGTAAATCACAAGAAGCTTATTTAAAAAATAGTATAGGTCGTCAATTATTAATTTTTGCTATATCTTGGATGGGTAGTAGAGATATATTAATAGCACTAGCGTTAACCGGAATATTTACCGTGTTAACTGACCATTTATTTAATGAAGAAAGTCCAATGTGTGTAATTCCAATGAAATATAGACAATTTGCCGAAGTTTTAGATTTGGATGAAAATAATGAAGTATCGGATGAAGAAGTTGCTAAAGCAACTGCTATATTAGAAAAAGCAAAAAGAAGAAGTCAACGAAAGGAACAATTAAGAAATTTAAATAAATTTATTATGCAGGTTTAATTTCTCTATTATTTATAACTAATGATAGTAATAACTAATAGAATACCATTGAGAACATTATATCCTAAACCACAAGAAAAATGTGGATTAATGATGGGAAATTTAGATGAAGGTAAACGACCAGAAATATCTACTTTATTATATCGTGTAAGTTTTAAAGTAAGATCAGTCCAAATGGGTGAATTATATCAAGATTTAACATCAAATAATTTTGGTTTTGATACTGTAAATACAAAGGGAAGTATTAAAGCTGGAAGTTTAGTGACTTATCAACCAAAAAATAAAGAAGACCCTAATTATGGTATGATTGCCCAAGTTAAAAAAGTAACAGCACCAATAACAAATGTGGAAGCTGTTAGAATGGGTGGTCCAAGAAGACCTGATCCAGAAAAGATGTTTTTTGATATTGAATTTTTAGCTCCACGGGAAGTTGGTGGAAAAATAATATCAAATAAGACCAATTTACGTAAGAAAGATTTAAAATTATATCATGAAGGGGATTTAGTCTATAGTTATGAATGTGGTCCAGATTTTATAAATTATGATGTATCTGCTAATATTGGTTCAAATAGAAAGTTAGAGAATTATTATAGAGCTCGTAATGCATTTAGAACTTCTGAAAGTCCCGAAAATAAACAAGCTTTATTCGAAGCTGAAAACGCAGTTTGGAATGAGAATTTTATTATAGATGATAAAAATCAACCTAAGTATCCAGATTTTCAACTAATTAATAAACAAATTCACACAGGCATCGTAGGTGGAAGGACACCTACATTAACTGATTATTTAAATGATATGGTAGAAAGAATGGTAGCAATAGGGTTTACACCAAATAGTGAAAAAAATAGAAAAAAAATATTAGGAAAAAAGCCAAATTTGAGGGCACAATTTCCTGTTCCAAAGGGCGCTAAGAGGGGTAAGAATATTACAATTAAAATTGGTGATGAAGATATAGTTGTAAAGATACCTGGTTCTCCTGCTATAGATAATGGTTGGGACCGTATTTTAAAACCCAATGAAATACTGGAAGCTCCAATAGATAGAAATGATAATTTGCCTAGATATGAGCAGTTAAGTAGTAAAATAAAAAATACAGGAAGTTTAGAATTTAAACCAACTGTAATAAAGGCAGAGTTTGCGAAAGGTAAGGATGTAAAAGTATTAGATATGGAAAAAATGATTCCACCTCCCAAAGATCAACAATTTTTTATTAAAACAGCAAAAATCAAAAAGGTAGATGGTAGAAATTGGAAGTTTAAGGAATTAGATAGTTTTGATAAAGATATGGAACAGTTGATTATAGATCTAGAAGTTTTGGTTGATTTGACTTTAGGTGTAAAGACAAATTATCCAGATGGAGAAAAGCCAGGGATGTTAAGAAGATTGGGAGATATGATAGGAGATTCTTTATTAAGTTCTAATAATTGTCCAAGTAGAATGGAAGCTCTTAAAGATTCGTTTGGTCTATTGAAAGAAAGGGTAACACCGCCTTTATCGTTTAGAGCAGAGGCAGAAGCCATAAGAAAAGAAGAAGAAAATAATGAAGCTAGAAAAAGAGGAAGGCAAATACGTATGCGGGCAAATGAAGATACATTAATACCGGGTGTACGTAGAGTTACTCCAGTAGCAGGAGATCCAAATAACACAGACCCTGCAGATTTACCCAACTTCCCAGAAGTTCCAACAGGAGGAGGAAGAAGAAGAAAGAAGAAAACAAGAAGAAAGAATTATAAAAAGAGAAGAAGAACATTGAGATTAAATTATATAAAAGGTGATTATAGAAAATCACGAAAAAGGAACCGAAAAAAACGCACTAAGAGGCGTCGGTAAGTTAAAATATAGGAAATTTTATGATCGATAACTTTAAATGATAATGTATATGTTTTTTGGTATTATACTTTTGTGTATTGTATATTACTATCTTAATTCGCGGTCTAATGAGAAAAAAGTAGAAATAGTAGAAGAAAATTTAGAGTTTATTCCAAGTGATACATTTATAGGTGCAAAAAAGGGATATGTATTTAAAAATGGAGATATGGGTATAGGCTATTATATTGATAATAATATTTAGTTATTATATATGGCGTCAAATAACAAAAATAATGAGGCATTGTGGAGCAATATAAGAAAGATAAAAAAGACGATAAAAAATTATAAACATTATGCTCATTGGGTTGACCTTTTATCGTGTGAAGTCTGGAATTGTAAAGAAGACAAGGATGGTAAGAATCAACCTATATTAAACGAAAACGGGAAGCTGCCAGAGTCAAGAATAGAAAAACTCGAAGAAATTTTAGGGTCTTCAGATTCGGACACAGACTCAGTGGAAAGTTTAGGGTCTTCAGATTCGGACACAGACTTAGTGGATAGTCTAGATGAGGAAATCCAAAAACTAAAAGATGAAATCATCCAACTAAATGCTCGGGCGGAGCATTATGCCAAACAGCAGCAGCTGGACGTGGTGGCACAGTTGGGAAGGGATAATCAAGAACAACTTGATATACATGGAGGTGAGATTGCTGATCTGGAGGCGCGGGCTGATGAACTGGAGACTGATAGAGACGGTATAATAGATAGAATCGAAAGGCTAGAAGGACAACGATCCGGCACCGGTGGAACTGGTGGAGGAAAACGCCGTAAGAAAAAGACGCGTAAAAAGAGGCGTAAGAAGAAAACAAAAAAGAGGCGTAGAAAACGCCGAAAAAAGAAAACGAAAAGAAGAAGGTAAATAATATTAAGCTAAATGTCTAATATTATTAAATGGAAAACAATCACTTAGATGAGTTATATATACAAAGTTTCGTGGAAGTAGCTAAAGTAGTTTATTTATTTATTTTTAATGCCGTTATTGATATCTACAAGTAAGTTGTCTTTTTGAACTAGTTTATCTTCAAGTTCTTTAACTCTATTATTAAGTAGTTTAAGTTGGTCTATCATTTCTTGTGCTTCTTTATGTTTTTCTTCTGTTTCGTGTGCTTCTACTTGATAATACCAATTATAAACACCAGTAATACCATTATAAGTTAATCTTACAGCGTTGTAAGCTAAATCAACACCTTCATATAAAACCATTCCTAGTACCATATAAATAAATTGAATATTTTTTAAAATATATTAATAATTTAAAAAATGAGTTTTAAAATGTGTATATTAATCCGCGATGATTTAAAAATGAGTAAAGGAAAAGTATTGGCTCAAGTAAGTCATTCGGTGGTAGAAGCTACAATTAAAGCTTATACACAGAGTCAACTTTTCTTCAAATGGAAGCAAGATGGTGAAAAGATAGTAATATTAAAAGTTCCAAATGAGAAGACATTAATGTATATAATGGATATAGCTGGAAAAAAAGGGGTAAATTGTGGATTTACCAGAGATGCTGGTTTAACGGAAGTTTCCCCAGGAACAATAACCGTAGGTTTTGTGGGACCAGATTACGATAATAAAATAGAGAAACTTACAGGTCAATTAAAGTTATATTAGTTAAAATTTAATGAGATAGTGTTTCGTTCAGATTTGGGTTTTCTTCTAGACTTTTTAGGTTTTTCTAAAGAATCTTTCATTTCATTGAGTTCAGTAATACTTACAACACTGGCGCTGTCTTTATTCTTTTGACTTTTAAGATTAATTTTTTTAGTTTTAAGACCAGATAATATATCATCTAAGTCAGAAGGTCCTTTCATTTCGGCTCTTCTATTAGATTTTTTTACGGATGCAAAATTATCTCTAGGGTCAATAGCATCATTGAATGTATTAGATCTACTCATTTCAATATCAGGTCTATTAGTTTTTGGTCTTCTCATTCTAGGAGGAACTTGTCTCATTGAATCATCGGGTCCAGGAGGAGAACCCATAGGAGGCATAGTCATGGGAGGAGGACCCCCCATCACACCACCCATAAACTGACCGAAACCAGGATTTTGTTGTCCCATAGTATTCATAGCGGCACTTTGGAATTGTTGCATGAGCTCAGGATTCTGTCTCATAATATCATCCATGCCGGGCATAGCCGATTTAAACATAGTATTAGTCATATGAAGCATAGCAGCCGAACCTCCAAGCATAAATAGTAATTTAAGTTCAGGGGCCATTTTGGCTTTTCCTCCATATTTTTCGTGTAATTCACCAAAGACATCATCATATTCATCAACATTTTCTTGAACAGCTTCAGACCAACCATCAAGTTTAAGGTCAAATGGGTCAAATCTTCCATTAAGGAATTCAAGACCACTAACTGCGGCAAGCATCATTTGTCTTTGAAATTTAATACTGCTTTTCTTTTCGGCATCGGCTTTAATTGTTTCAAATTCTCCCTGCATTTCAGCTAACGAAGAATCCATAGTATATTTTTTAGTAAGTTGAATTCCTTTTTTCTCCATTGCTTCTAAAGCTCTTAAAATTTTTAGTTTTTCTCTTAAAGTTTCTTGTGGATTCATTCTAACAGCAGCAGGAGGAGCAGCGGGCGTTACAGGAATTTCATTGAAGGTTTTGAACCCATCATCAGTTTGAGTTTTAATTTTAGCAGTAGCACCAGGTAAAGGTGTAGCAGTAACACTGGGTGGTTCGTCAATTTTAAGTTTAATACCAACGGGTTCACTACTTTTTGGACCACCAAAAAGGTTACTAGTTACGTCAGTAAATGATGGTCTTTTAACTTTTGGCGGTCCAGCATTTAAATCAATACTATCTAAAGTATTAAGATCATCAAGATTAATATCTGCTTTTGGTGAAGATGACTTAGATTTATTTTGGTTCATAAGCATTTCAGCACCGGGTCCAAAATTAACACTCTTCTTAGGAGAGTCAAGACTAATTTTAATACCACCTGAACTTGCTTCAGTAACAGATAAAGTTGGTTCTGCTAAATTTAATGAAATTTCTTCCATGCTTTATGGTATAACTAGAACTTTTAATTTTAAGTAATCCGCATAATATATATTTTATCCCTTTAATATAGTATTTTTTAAATACCATCGACCTTGTAAAAAACTATCTGCTAAGTCATCTTTTTTTTTATGTTTAGTAAAAAGTTCTGTCCATTTATGAAGGTTATTATTTTCACTTATAAGTTTTTTAGTAATAATAATTCCAGATTTCTTTCTTTCGGCATATGTGGTTTTTTTATTACCAATAAATTCCTTTAATTTATTGGAAGCGGATATTTCTTCTACAAGTGGAATACCTTTTTCAATAAAATGTTGCATAATCATTCCTTGTAATGTTTTCATTCTGAGTGCTAATGGTCCAATTTGATTTTCAACTATAACACAGTCAATAGTAATATCTTTGAATATTTCTTCAAATTCCTTTTTTAAATTTCTACCAAAAGTAACTAAATTAAAATCTTTTGTTTTTACTTTTTCAATAAAATTAAAGTATTTTTTTTCAATAGTTTCAGTTACAAGATTAAATAAATCGGATTTTTTTGTTTTTTTTTCATAAGTAAGTTCTAAATTATTTGTAGCGAACTCTTTTAAAGGTGTGAATTTTAGTTTTTTAATTTTCTGTGTTTTGAATTCTACTGTAGGTATCTTGAATTTTTTGTCTCTTGCGCAAGTTTTACAATAATATTTGTCATTTTTATAAAATTTTGCTTTTTTAGTACAGGCTTTTCCATTTTTATTTTTCTCTCCACAAATGTGGATTTTTTCTTTACACAAATCGACAACATCCCATAATTCAATATTATATTCTAAATTATCTTGAATATGAAATAGACAATAAGCAAGATTTTTCATTCCTACATCAATAGAAAGTATTTTCATTACTTAAATTATATATTATTATTTTAAATCATATTAGTAATTAAAATAATAATTAATCAAATTTATTAGAAGAACAAGATTTCATAGGACCGGCACTATCAGATGCTCCTAGTGAACATTTTGATGCACGAGAAAGAAGCAATTGTTCTTGTGTTAAAATGGGTGCTTGAAGCTTAGAATTTTGCGCTTGTCTAGAAACATACATATTTTTAAGATCGCTATTTTCATAACCATATGGTCGAGAAGTATCAGCGCAATTTTTGTATAGATATTTTTGTGTTTTTGGTGCTTGGGAAGCTTCTATAATACATTGACTACATTCTCCACAAGCAGATTTTCTATTTTTATCAGCAATTTGATTTCCATTATGAATTAACCATTGTCTATATTGATAGTTATTGGTAATTCCTAAATTTGTCTTTAATTGGTTATTAGATTTACAAGCAGCCTCATAACTAGAAAAAAGTCTTCCATCATTCATAGATGGAGGAATATTAAAATGAATATTGTTAGAACCTTCATAACAAGTTGCCCAGCTCATTTATATACATAACCTTATAAAATTATTCTGATGCTTTAATTAAATCAATTAAGGGTTGTTTTTTAAGACTTTTGTAATTAGTAAGTCCTTTTGCTTCAGCAATAGCCTTAAGTTCAGTTACTTTAAGCTTATTATATTCGACCGACACTTGAATGTCTTCTTCTCCACTATCTTCTTCTTCTTCTTCTTCTTCTTCTTCTTCTTCTTCATCATTATCTTCTTCCACTTGACTATCCTCTTCGTCTAAACTATCCACATCATCATCAGCCTTATCGGCAGACTGAGTTGTATTTTCAACATCACCTGAACTCCCAGAATCATCTTCTAAATTATCAGTAACTTCTTCAAGTTCAACTGATTCATTTATAGTAACAGGTTCATTGGTATCAGTTTCTAAAACCACGACACTTTTCATTTCTTCGGCGTATTTATCATCAATATCATTGGTAACAAGTTTAATTCTTTCTTCTAAATCTTCTTCATTATCACTAACTTCTCTACTATCTTCAGAGTCGTATTCTTCATCACTTCCATCATCTTCGGAAACATCAATTAAGTTTCTTTCAGATAGATTTTCTTCTGATTCCCACTCTCTAGTATTTTGTGTAGGAACTTGATTTTGCTGTCTCATCATCATTTGTTGAGTCATTTGTTGTCTATCAGTTTCGTGACTTTGTATTAAGTCAAACATAACATCTACTTTTCTTTCAACTGAAGCCATTCTATTTCGAAAATATAAAAATAATAAGGTAGCACTTAGTGCACTAACACCAAGACTGATCACTAGTCCTCTAGAAAAAACCATTTACTTATTGTTTAATTATATTAAATTTATTATAATTAAACGTAATCTATAACTTTTCTAAAACTTTAGTTGTAGTATCTATTATTTTTTGTGGATAGTGAAGTTGTTTTAAAACACAGACACCTCCTTTTATTTTGGATATTCCGTTTGTAATCTTATAGGTATAGTCAGGATTATTATTAATTACAGTAGTTTTCATAGATTTATTTATAATATTTTTGTCTTTTTCTAAAAGACTACATAATCGGATAAAGTGTGTAGTTAACATAAATTTGACATTTTTATTTTTAGATATATGTGTTAAATAGCTATAAGCACTACTTATAGCTTCGTATGGATTTGTTCCAGAATATAATTCATCAAAAATACAGAAATGGCTATCTTTTGGAAAATTTTTTATTTTATCAAGTATCATTTTACATCTTCTCGCTTCTGCTTGAAATAAACTATCTCTAGAACAGGAATCGGGAATATTAAGATAGCAATGTATATGTTTATAGGTTCCAGACGTTCCTTTATCGAAATATCCATAACCTATTTGTTGGGTTATTAATAAATTAATAATGGATGCTTTAATAAGTGTTGTTTTACCGGCAGCATTTGGGCCAGTTATAATATGATTTTTTGAAATATCTATATTATTTTTCACAGGATTTTTAAGATTTGGATAAAACATATTTTTAAGTTTAAATTTATTTGACTTGGAAAATGTAATAGGATTTATAGTTTTAGATTTAATTTGTTTATTAATTCCTAAAATAGTATCAATATATCCGTGAAATCCAAATGTAAAACTCATTAAATTTTCTAGTTCATAAGATTCATTTAATATGTAAAAGTATTTCATAGATTTACCTATGTATAAGAATTTTTGAAGAGGAGTTTGATTTGTAGGTATAACTTTAATTTCATAATGAAATTTTTCTATTCTATCTAAATAATCTTTTAGTTTACTGTTAAATGGTTTATAAGTTTTATAACTATCGGTAATTTTTAAATATAATTTAATCTTATTTTTTGTGTAATCTAAATATTCGTTTAATATTTCGAATTCTTCGGCTATATATTTTGCGTTAATATAAAATCTATAACAACTGATAATATTTTGATATATATTATAAAAATACATCCCTAAAAGGAAGATTATGTATATTTTTTGCCCAAGTGCTGCTTGATTAAATGAAAATAATAATTTACCAATTGCGTGATGTTTTATATTTTCTAATAAAATTTTATAATAACTATTCCAAGTAACGGGCATCCCCATAACCTTTAAAACAGCAAATGGTAGTAATAAAACAAAAAAAGGAGCCATAAGATTCACAACAGGTGAAGAGATATTGTATAAACTTAAAATGGAGAGAAAAATAGTAGATTTATTAAGAAAAAGAAGTCTTTGAAAATCAACATATTGATATTTTTCTAAAAAATTATCTTGATTTCTTATATTTTTCCAAGAATGGATCATTTGTTCTATTTTTATTTTATTAAATGGAATAGCATCAGCATTTTTATACAATTTCTGAGATTCCTTTAAAAACTGTTTATTAGTGGTATAATATTTGGACCAACTTTTAATAGATTTTTTTCCTATATCGGTAGATGGGTTAAATACAGTTTCATAAACAGGTGTTGTATCTTCGTGTATAGTTTCATTAAGTTCTAAATCATTGATTAAATTATCACTTAATTTTTGTTTAGTATTTAAAAATTCAATTGGTAATTGAAAACAAGTTTCTTGATAACAATTTTCTTCATTAAACATATTAAATTCAAAAAAGAAAAAGAAAAAATTTATTAAACGATTTATTATCAATCTAAAGATTGAGGTGTTCAATATAGTTATTAGGCATTTCTACAATTTGTGTTTGATAATATTCTTCGAATTTTTTGAGTCGTTGAATATCATGTTTGCTTGTAAAGTTAACAGCAATTCCTTTTCTACCCCATCTACCAGAACGACCAATTCTGTGTAGATATGTATGTTCGCTTTTTGGAATATCAAAATTAATTACAATACTAACTTGTTGAACATCAATACCTCTAGCAAATAAATCAGAGGTAATTAGAACTCTACAACTACCACTCTTAAATTCACTAAATGTTTGCTTTCGTTCGTCTTCACTCATTCGTCCATGAATTTTCTTAACAGGGAATTGGTCGCTAATCATTGCTTCACATAAATCATCAACGCGTCTTGTGCTGTTACAATAAATAATAGCTTGTGCGATTGATAAACTACTGAAAAGGTCCTTAATAGTTTCATATTTACTAACATCATCTTCAATATTAATAAAGTATTGGGCAATACCTTGAAGAGTAAGTTGGTCAGCTTTAACTAAGATTTTAATAGGGTCAACCATAAATTTATTGGTTAGTTCTTGTAGATCATTAGGCATAGTAGCACTAAACAATCCAATCTGCATATTATTAGGAACAAATTGGAAGATTTTATACATTTGTTCTTTAAATCCAGAGGAAAGCATTTCATCTGCCTCATCAATAACCAACACCTTAAAATTATTAGCATTGAGATATTTTCTACGTAACATATCATGGATTCTACCAGGAGTTCCAACAACAATGTGAGGTGTATTTTCAGTTAAGTTTTTCTTATCATTTTCTACAGATGTTCCGCCGACTAGCAATTGAACTGTAATTTTCATAAATCGTCCAATTTTTTCTAGAACATCTTTGGTTTGCTTAGCAAGTTCATGTGTTGGTGCTAGAATAATAGCACTAGTAGTTTTATTATCTTTGCTTTTATAGCCTAGATTAGATAAGATTTGAAGAACTCCTGTAGTAAAGGCACCGGTTTTACCAGTTCCTGACTGTGCTTGAGCAATTATATCTCTTCCTGTGGTAATCATAGGATGAAGAGCTTTACATTGAATAGCACTAGGTTTTTCAAATCCAAAGGCATAAATACCTCTTAAAAGTTTAGTATCAAGGGACAAATTCTCATCGTCCCATGATGAAATCTCATATTTTTCATATTTAGTTTGCGTTTTAGAATCGGGTTCAAGAAGGGAAGTCATCGTAAATAATAATGATTAATTGTATTTAAGTTCATTTCAATTTTATGTTATTAAAATTGATATAAAAAAACAACATTATATAACAAATATAAGATGGCCACATTAGTATCAACTCGTAAATATACTCTTAATGATTTTAATAATAAAGAAAGTTCAGGAAACATTCCAGAATTAGAAAGTCTAGTAATAGAAAAGATTAATAAACTTGCAAACCGTGTAGGAGCACCAAGTTATCAAAAAACTCCAGTGTTTAAACGTTATAATTATAGTAATAAGAAGAAGAAAGTAAATGAAAATATTACAAGCACTGATTGGCAAACCATTCGTAATTTTAAAACCACTACGCTGGATAAAAATATGGAAGGTTTAGAAGCACAAATGGATTCAATTAGAAGTTATCTAAATAAACTTACCAATGATAATTATACAGAAATTAGTTATGAAATCAAACTTGTAATTAAAGAGGTTGTAGACCAAAATGAAGAAGATTATTTATCCAAAATTGGAGTTAGTATATTTGAAATTGGAAGTGCGAATAGATTTCTATCTAATGTTTATGTTAAGTTGTATAAAGAATTAATTGATACATACCCTATTATGAAAAATGTATGCATGAGTAATTTTAATAGTTTTAATACACTATTTGAAACATTTGATTATTGTGAGGCAAGTGAAGACTATGATAAATTTTGCGATATTATGAAAAATAATGAAAAACGAAAGGCATTAAGTAAATTTATGATGATTTGCGTCGAATATGAAATTATCGAATCTGAAAATATGGAAAAAATTATGTTAGATTTCCTTAAAAAAATTAATAAATATATCGACGATAAGGATAAAGAAAATGCTGTTGATGAAATTGCAGCTAATCTAGTAATAATGATACAAAGTAGTCTAACTAGTTTTAGAGCAATGAAATCTAGTGATAAAATTTTTAAGGATATTGAAATTCTTTCAAATTATAATGTAAAAAATTATCCAGGTTTATCTAATAAAACTGTATTTAAATTTTTAGATATGGTTGAAGAGCTAGAAGATGGAAGCAGTAGTGATGAAGATTAATATATGATTTGAATATAAATAATTAATAATATAATTAATTATATTTAATGGAGCAACCGAAAAACATGTTTTTTTCATTAGTTGATGCGGATATGTCGTCAAAAAAAGAGACAAATGTTACATATGATGATTTATTAGAACAAGTAAATAGTAAGTCAGAAATTTTACCACAAGATGAAATGGGTATATATAGTGACCTATATTTTGCCGAAGTATTGGATTATAAAGATAATTATACTAAAAAACAATTAGAGTTTATAGCTGGTTATTATGATATTAAAACGCGAAAGAAAAGGAAAGAAGAGTTAGCAGAAGATATAGTAATATTTGAAAAAGCAGAAGAAAATGTTGATTTAGTTCAACGTAGAAAAATGATGTGGTTTTATATTGATGAAATAAGTAATGATAGTTACTTATCTAAATATTTAATCTTAGAATAAATTATAATGGTAGTTTCAAATATTAACAATGATGTTTCATATCCTGAAAGAAAAGTAATAGATGATGAAGATAAAGGACAAGATGTTAGTATGTATCAAATAAAACTTTTTGATATGGATGTAGTCATAGCTTTAGGTAATATAAAATATAATTTTTCCAAAAAAAACATCTTATATTGTCCAGTTTATATTATAGTAGATGAAAGCGATAAAATATATCAAATTGGTGTTTATGAAATTTCTAAAAAAAAATATGATAAAGGGAAATATTTGGATGAAGATGGAGATTTAGATATATCCAAATTAAAGGGTCCATTGCTTTATACATTTGTTGATAAACCTTATATAAAACAATGCATGAAAAATGAAGTTTTAGTAGAAGATCTTTCAAAAACTAAAAGTGATGACGAGGATGATGAAGGTGAAGAAGACGTTGAAGATGAAGAAGATGAAGACGGTGAAGATGAAGAAGAATCTAAAAAAGAAAATAAAGATGATGATGAACCTGAAGATGATTTAAATGCTGAGACAACAAGTCCTTCCTTATCAAATCCTCCACCTGTTTTAGTAGATTTAAAAATAGAAGATAATGTAGATGATGATGATTTTTTTACAGAAGGAGAAACGGATAAAGAAGAAAAAAAAGAAAGAAAGAAATATAAAAAACCAGCTGATAAATCTGACCCAAATAGTTGGATACAAGAATATTTACATAATAATAATTATAGTGTTTTAGATAATGAAGGTCAAGGAGACTGTTTTTTTGCTGTTATAAGAGATGGATTTAAAAATAATAATAAGGATGTTAGCGTAGATAAATTAAGAGAAATGTTAACAGAAAATACTACACAAGACCAATTTCAAAATTATAAAGAGCGATATACTATGCTTAAAAATGAATTAACTGATATTAGAAGACAAATTCCCGATACTAAAGCAAAAACAAAAGAACTTAAGAAAAATTATAATAAGTTAGTTAGAAAAGCAAAGAAAGAAAAAGATGTACCAACTCAAAAAACACAAATGAAGGCTGCTAGACAAGAAAGGAAAAAATATGACACTTCTAAGGAGAAAGAAGGGCGATTAGAAAGAGATTTAAAGGAAGCTAAGATAAATTGGAGTGATATTAAATGGATGAAGGGAATTACGACATTAGATAAATTAAAATCTAAAATGTTAACTTGTAATTTTTGGGCAGATTCAGTAACTTCTGATGTATTAGAATTAGCATTGAATACTAAATTTATAATAATATCAAGTGTTAATTGGCGAAAAGGTAATCCTCCTTTAGTTTGTGGTAATTTTGTTCAACAGGAGGTAGAAGAAAAAGGATACTTTAAACCCAAATATTATATTGTAATGGAACACACCGGTAGTCATTATAAATTAATTCAATATAAGGGTAAGGGTATATTTAGATTTCATGAAATACCATATGGATTAAAAACACAAATAGTAAATAGATGTATGAAATCTCGTGGTAAATCATTATATAATTATATACCTAAATTTGCTCGTTTAATTGGTCAACGTATTGAGGTTCCCGAAGCTAAACAACTAGATGAATTAGTTGGAGATGAAAAGAAAGATGAAGATGGAGACGATGAAGGCGATATTCAAATTGATGACGATGAAAATCCTGAAGTAACTCCAACACCAACTCCAGAAGATGGTACATTATATAATGATGAAACTCATTTTGTTTTTTATTCTAAATCAGCGGATAAGAAACCAGGTATGGGTGCTGGAGAGAAAATAGCAGAAGGGGATGTAGAAAAGTATATTCCATTAGGTAAAATGAAAAATTGGAGAAAGGTTTTATCTAATATGCATATTAAAAAGGATGAAGCAGGTAATGTTGTTCCATTATTTAAACTTGACGGCAAGAATTGGGCTTCAGTAGAACATTATTATCATGCAAACAAATTTAAGAAGAATAATCCTGATTATTATAATGTATTTAGTATGGATAGTGATTCAGTAATTTGTAAAGATCCAAAAATGGCTTTAGGAGCTGGTGGTAAGACGGGGATAGTTAGACAAAGAGATCCAGAAACAAAGAAATCAAAGATTATTTTTAGAAGACCAAAAAATGTTGTAATGGATGAAGACTTTTTTGATGATAGAAATAATGAAAAGGTTATGGAAATGGGTCAACAGGCAAAATATGAGAATGAAGATAATGAAATAGAGCGTAATGTATTATTAGCAACAAAAGATGCTAAGTTATTACATTACATAGTTAGTCGTGCTAAAAAAGAAGATAGGCCTCCTCCAGTTATATTTTATGATACTATGCGTATAAGACATAGAATTAAAAAGAAGTCAAAATAAATTTATAATGTCTATATAATATAAATTTATGAGTGAACGACCTACAAAAAAAATGAAAAATAATAATAATCAAGGAGCTAGTAAAGAAGATTTGGATGATGGATTTTCAACTTTTAAAAGTCGCCTTGAGGCGGAAGGGTTTGGAGAAAATTGGAATGATGATGAATGGCAAGAATTATGGAGAACGGCCCAACAACAGGAGATACATCCGACAGTTGATACTGATGTTGATACATTGGAAAGTTTAAGACATCAGGATGCTATATCAAATAGGAAAAGGGAATTAAGTTCTGCTAGACAAGTTGATGGATTTCATGAAAAGTGTGTTAATTGTCCAGAAATGACCGGAAGAAGTGCAAAAAATAAATCAAATCCAGAAGGAGAAAGTTTTCCATTATGTAAAGATTGTTTTGATAATAATAAAGACGATTATATTAGAGACTGGAATAGAGGAGGCTTTTTCTTTAGTAAAAAGAAAACACGAAAGCGTCGTAAGAAAAAGACAAAACGTAAGAAAAAGAAGCAGAGAAAATCTAGGAAAAAGAAGAAAAAGACGAAAAAGACTAGAAAGGAACCAAACAATAGAAAATTTACAGACACTAATTATCCCTATAGAATTATAGGTAAAAAAAAGGCAATAAAAGAATTTTTAAGTTTGCGTGAAATGGTTAAAAAGAAAGATTTTAATAGCAAATCAGTATTAGGAAATAGGGTTGTTGATTATGGAACAGAAAAGATGCGTAAAAAAACAAAATATAGAAATAAATCTCATTATGAGAGGTGGCAGGATAAAGTGGCGCGAGATAAAGTACTAAAGTTTGCTAGAAGATTGTATAAAAAAGGAGATAAACGAACAATAGAAGCAAGTATTCGTGGGGCAATTGAGTTACAGTGGGGTTCTGTAAATACTATGAGACCCGCGGCTGCTGCGTGTGCTTATAAAAAGAATAAAGCGACAAAGGTATTAGATTTTACAGCTGGTTGGGGAGCACGTTTAGTAGCAGCTATGGCTATGGATATTGATTATATAGGTATAGATGCTAATACCTCTTTAAAACCTGGTTATGATAAGATTATTAAGTTAATACAGCCATATTCAAAAAGTAAAGTAAAAATGATATATAAAAAGGCAGAGACGGTAAAAATTTCAAAATTAAAGTATGATTTTGTCTTTACATCTCCTCCTTATGAATATTTAGAAGTATATGAAAATATGGAGAACTATGAAAAGAAAGGAGAAAAAGTAAGTCAGCCTTATAGTAGTTCAAGAATTAAATTAGACGATTCAGAAAAATTTTATGATGAATTCATGATACCAACTTTAAAAGAAATATATAAATATCTACCAAAGGGTAAACATATATGTTTGAATATGCCTGATATAATGTATACTAAAATAAGGAAAAAGTGGAAAAAAGCTGATAAAAAAGATGTATATTCAATAGTTGGACGAGTTGGTGGTCCAGAAGATTTTAAACGATTAGAAAAGGAACAAATATTTTGTTGGAAAAAGCATTAAAAACAATTATATGTAATAATATATATAATTGTTATGTCGTTTTCAAAAACAAGTGAAGAAATAATGAAATATTTTTTGAATGATTTTGATAAGTTTTCAAAAAAAATAACATCGAAGGATCAAGAGAGATTAGATAGAATTTTTAAACAATTTTGGTGGGATATAAAAATATCAAATGGATTAATAGAAAGATATGATAAAACAGATATGTTAAAAACCAATTTAATTCAACGTAAAAAATATAATGAATTATTTGAAAGTAAATTTGTTCCAGTAAAAGTAACTAATTATGTTCAAAATAATATGAAAGGATATTTGCGTGTAAAAACATATTTATGTAGTGTAGAGGTAGAAGTTATTTATGCTTTGTTTAAACAAAGTGAAATAAATAATTTACGAAAGGTAGAAAATAGAATTAAAAAGGCGTTGCGTATTTTAAGATTTTTATTATTTTATGTAGGTTCAAATAACAAAGTAAAAAAAATAACAATAAATTTATACTTGACTAATATAAAAAAAACATTACCAAAAAATCAAATAAAACCATTAAACGAAGAAAATTGTAATAGTGCTTTAACATATGCTTGTGCGGAGGAAGGTGAGGTATTGGTATTTCGTGAGGAGGAATGGAAAAAGGTATTAATTCATGAATTATTTCATAGCTTATGTTTGGATTTTTCTGGAATTAGTTATTTGTTATTAAAGGATAAAATGAAGGATTTATTAAAGGTTAAAAGTGATTATGAGATAAGTGAAGCATATGCTGAATATTGGGCGACAATATTGAATAGTTGTTTTATATCTTTTGATATATTGGAAGATAAAGAAGATTATGAAAAATTTGGTCTATATAGTGAATTTTGTATTCAATTTGAGCGTATATTTTCATTGTTTCAATTAGTAAAAATATTAGATTATATGGGGCTGAGATATAAAGATTTGGTAAGTGACGGTAAAATGGCGAAATCACTTAAAAATATATTATATAAAGAAGAAACAAATGTGTTAGCATATTATATTATCAAGGGGGTATTATTATTTGACTATGATAAATTTTTATTTTGGTGTGAAAAATATAATATTTCTGCGATAAAATTTGATAAAAATCAATTAAATTTGCGTCGATTTGGAAATTATTTTGAGGATATGTATAGAAATAGACGTTTAACAAAGAGTATAGGAGATATGGAATTAAAATATAATAAATTACGTGGAGCATATAAAAATCCAAATAAAGATGTTATAAATGTAACAACAAGAATGACCATATGTGAGGATAAGATATAAAATTGATTTATTTTTACTATTAATTATAGCGTATTATATACAACCATGGGTGTAAAACTACTTAGTAAGTTATTAAAAACAGAATGTTCAGATTGTGTACGGAAGACACATTTACGACAACTATATGGCGAAAAAATATGTATCGATACAAGTATATATTTATATCGATATAAATCAATGGAAAGTTTATTAGAAAAGTTTTATTTAATGTGTTCTATATTTAAATATTATAATATTACCCCAATATTTGTATTTGATGGTAAACCTCCGGTTGAAAAAAAAGACGAATTAAACAGACGACGTGAAAATAGAGAAAAGGCCTGGAAAAAATATGAGGAATTAAAAGATAAATTCGGAAATAATTTAAATAAGCATCAAGAGAAAAGATTAGAAGAGTTAAAACGAAGTATAGTAAGGGTAAAAAGGGAAGATATACAAAATGTTAAAAACTTAATTACAAGTATGGGATTTAAACATATAGAAGCAATTGGAGAAGCGGATAAGTTATGTGCGGCATTGGTAAGAAAAAATAAGGTATATGGTGTATTAACCGAAGATATGGATTTATTTGCTTATGGTTGTCCTGTAGTATTTAGATATATTAGCCTTATTAATCATACTATTATGCAGTATAATTTAAAAGATATATTAAAAAAATTAAGAATATCATTGGAGAATTTTCAGTTATTATGTGTAATGTCTGGAACGGATTACTTAAAAAGCAATAAAAATGTATTTTACTATTTAAATTGTTATAAAAAGAGCAAGTATATGGAATTTGATAAATGGTTACAAATTCATAATAATCTAACTGACGAAAATTATGAACAAGTGATGAATATATTAAATATGTATCAAAATTTGGATAAAGAACTACAAAAATATCCATACTTTATTATTAGAAGTGATTCTATTGATAAAACAACGTTATTTGCTATACTAGAAAAAGAGAGGTTTATATTTGTTTAAATGTGTAATTATTAAATATTTTTTTTACACATCTAGTATAATGAAATTAAGTGTATTAACTTGGAATATAAATTTTATACATGATAATTGGTTAAAACGAGTAGACAATATAAATAAAACATTACAAGTAGAAATAGAAAATACAGATATAATCGCATTACAAGAAGCTACATTACCTTTTAGCGATGCTGTAACTGATATATATAAATTTTTAAAAAATACAGATATAAGATATTTTGATAATGGATTATTGGAGAGAAATTTTTTTTATAAAGGTATACTTGATAATTTTCCAAAATATCAAAAATATATTACAGGAGCATTCGAATATATAATGAATAAGTTATTATTTTTATGTGGGTGGGTATTTAGTACATATGGTGAATTTTTAAAAAATATTTATTTCAATCATCCATATATATTTATTATGATAACTGTTATGTGTCCCATAATATTTTTTTGTGTTTGGGTATTTGTAGGTATGATAACAATATTAAATAAAAAAATAAATGGTACTGTAGAATCAAAATATATAGGTAAACGCTCTATTCAGTATATAGATTTTATTTATAATGAGAAACCTATAAGATTTGTGAACGTGCATTTAACACCCGGAGATAGAGATTTAGATGAAAAAGGAAGATATAATGAAGTAAAGGAAATAGTAAGTTTTTGCGAAGGGAATGAAAATGTAATATTAGCAGGAGATTTTAATGATAAACCCTCAAATGAATTTTATGAGTATTTAAAAAATTCAGGTTATAGTAGTAGTTGTAATGAGTCTTTGGGAGAAGAATTAAATACATTTCCAAGTATTAATCCCAAGAAGTGTATAGATTATATATGGTTTAAGGGTAAAAATATAAAAGTTGAATCAACATATACATTTGGTTCAAGTGATGCGACAGATCATAAGGGAATAAAAGCTATATTTAATATAACTTAATGTATTACGTGGACCCAGAAGAAAAAGTATTTACAATACCAGAATTAAGATTAATAATATTATCCTATGCATTAGAAGACAAAATAGAACCAAAAAAAAAGAACTATCATAGATTTTGGAAGGATTTGTTGGATGAAGCGTGGAAACAATTAGGTTGTATATGTTTATTTATATTAATGTTTATGGTTCTACTATCTATGATTGTGCGATAAATATAAAATGTCTATTTTATATATGAATATACAGGCTATTTTAACTGCTCAAAATACATCGATGAGGAATGAATTGTCAGCCATCACGCGCGCTAGTTTTGATGGCGGTGGGTGGAGAAGATTTGGAAATTGTATTCAAGAAGCACGCTTAACATATCTAAAAATTCAATCAAATCTTCAACAAAGTGTTTATATAAATAATTATATTTATTATTATAATTATGGAACAGGACATTTAGACGGTTGTATTAAAGCTACAAAAAATTATTGGAAAGTGCGTTTACTAGTAGCTCACGGTGCTGTAGACCCTGGGCTTATAACTAACCCTTCAAAACAAAACTTAATGACTTTACAGCAGCAAATAGATGAAGCAAAAAATCCTGAGAGTGCGAGTAACATACAACAAAAGATAAATTCAGCGAGTTATCGTCCACCATATCAAACATATATGATAAATCAAAGCGTTTGTGGCGTTAATACTAGATTGAATAGACCTCAGTGGATACAATTGAGAAACAGATTAAGTGAATTAGGTCATTATTTAAATAACAGACATAATTTAGCAGAGTGTGATGAAGCTTTATCGCCAAAAAGTGTAGCAAGAACACAGGATTATTCAGAACTAACAACCGATACAGCATATAAAAATGTAATTAAGAGATCTTTAAGAAATTTGGTAGGAGACGTGCCTTCAGAAAAGGTATATAGGACAACAACTGCGAAATTTGCGTCTTATGGTGACCCTTGGAATTTAGAAGTAAATAATTCTAATACTCACGTAACTAATTCATCTATTAGTCTTAATCAACCTATGGGTGGAGTTATTGAGGAAAAACTAGTTGAGGTACCCACAGTTGATGAGAATGGTGATGTTATCAGCAAAAAAGTGATGATGGTAATTAATGATAATGTCGGTATTCCTGTTATAGCTGGAGTTTTATGCCTGAATCCTATAGAAATTAATACAGCCCAAGAAGCTAACAGTCCAATACTTCCTACATTTACAATTTTAAGACCTGACCATAGTATTCAGATGCACCATTTATTATTAATAGACCAAATGATTCACAGTATATATTCCCCTGGTTTTCCAAATCAACGTAAAAATGATAAGTATATAGTAGCAAATGTTTCATGTAGAGGATTTTCGCAAGAATTTCCAACTGCAACAGCAAGATTAGACTTTATTAAGGCTATGAGACAAACGTCAGTAGAACAACATCAAGCGGAATCTCCCAGAAGTGTTGGAGAAGTTGACCCGCGTATATGGAGCGGAGGAAAAAGAAAAAAAACTCGTCGTAAAAGAAGAAAAAGAAAATCCAAAAAAAATAGAAAATCACGAAAGAAAAGAAAATCGCGTAAGAGAAGGAAATCTCGCAAGAGGAAACGCAAATAAGTAATTGAATATTATTGTTATCATAAAATTTTATAAATCTTATGATATTTAATTAATAGGCTTACGCAGAAGAAGAAGCAGCAGCAGCGGCTTTAGCGGCGGCACCACTCTTTGGGAAGTGAGGGCTCATATAACGCTGAAGATTGAAGTAGGTAAGCTCATCAGTCTTCTTAAGTTTAAGAAGCTTGCGGAGTTTAGTGTCTGCTAGAATACGGCGACCATTTTTAGGATCCTGAAGCTTATTAGCACGGATGTAAGAGTTAATCTCGCGAGTAACCTCAGTGCGAGCCATCTCAGTTCCCTTAGACTTACCAAGGAATCCGGCGAGTTCATCACTGATTACAGCTGGCTTGACGAAACCGCTAGGCTGACGGTTACCAGACTTGCGCTTCTTGCGAGCAGATTTTGAAGCAGCCTTAACCTCACGCTCATGATTCTTTGAAAGAGCACGAACCTGAGTAGTAATACTAGTTACCTGCGAACGAAGGACAGAGAGCTGTGCTAGAAGAGCAGTGAACTGGTCCGCAACAGTAGGAGGTGATGGTGCGGCTGCTGCTACCTGATTAGTGGAAGGAGCAACTGGTGCGGCTTCCTTAACGGGGGACTTAGTAGTCTTAGTCGTTTTAGTGGTTTTAGTCTTAGATGTTTTTTTGGGCATCTTATGATTTACTAAAGCGAGCTCTTTTTAAGTCCTTTCGGCAAAATATATATTTATTTAAAATATTTCACACGCAATAAGGTGTGAAATACTTTTTATTATTGAACGGGTTGTCCAAAAGCACTATACAACCATGGTAAGGCAATCGCACAATCGTGACTTACCGTTGTAAGAGCTCCTAGTACATAACAAACTCCTAAATGTTTCGCATCATTATCTTCACCTTTTGTTATAAAAATTTCTATAAGATCTAATACTCTTTTTTGTAATACTTCGTATGGTTTATGTAAAAGAACATGAATGTTAAATCCAAAAAATGGATTACCGTGCTGGGGGTTAATTTTTCTTTTTGTTTGTGCATCTATTTGTGCTCTATATTCCCATACATCCACAAGTTCTCTTAAAAATCGTTTAACATATAATCTATTTAATGATAAAAACCAAGCGGGATTTGTAATAAATCCTCGCTGGTCCATATGTTGAAATAATTCTAATGTCTTTAATTCTATTTGTTTTTTTGGAGTTAATTCGTTAATATTATTCTCTAATTTTATGTTTGGAATTTCATTAAATATTTTACCTCTTTTTACCAAAGACCTGAGGTCATTCATTATTTTTTGTGTAGGCAACTTGTTTCTGTTATACGGATTATCTTTAATTTTTTCAATTACAATCATATTATATAACGAACATATATCAAAACCGTATACAAAACCGTCCTTATCTTTAAAACTATAAAATTGTGAGTTTTTTATGTCTTTTAAATCTTCCAAACTAAAAAAATCACTTTGATTTGTACATATATCCCTATTACGTAATCCGGGTCCTTTTATTTTATTAAAAGACCTTCGCAAGTGTCCTCTAAATACTCGTTGTACTTTAATAGCATAAAATGAAAATTTCAAATAATTATAAAGTAAAAATATTAACTCACTCTTATTTCCACTTTTTTTTTGCTTGTAAAATTTACATATGTCTTTTAATTGTTTAACGTTGTATCCCTTTGTTAATAGCAAATTATATTCTTTAATTTCTGGAATTTCAAAATCATCACCTGGTATTTTTTTACGTTTTTTTTGTAATTTATCCTTTACAGATTCAAAGACATGTGACTTTAAATAACTTCTAGGTGAAAAATCTGTAAATGTTATTTTCTTGTTTATGCTTGTAATTGACGACATTTAATTATACTTGTTATATTTTTTTTAGATTATTTACCAAATCATTAAATAAATAAGTTATTTAATTACTTTAAGATATTTCTTTACATAAATAGTAATATGACGTATCCAAAAGTGGTTATTTGGTGGCTATTTTTTATATTTAATGGGTTTATAATATCAGGGGATTCTAATTTGCGTAATTGTAGACGCGTCTGGGGTATGAGCAATACAATTAATAATATACCTATGTATTCAACGGGTTTATATATGTGTGTTGAAACTCCTGAAGGTAATGTTCTTGCCTTGCCTGATACTTCTAATTCTAATAATGATATAAAACCGATTACTGAAACGGTAAAAAATATTTCAAATTCTACAAATTTAACTAAATTTCTCTCCAATTCTTCTAATTCAAACTTTTTTACTCAATCGAATAAAACTTTTACTCAACAAAATATTACAAATAATACAAATAGTTTTCATAATTTATCTATAACTACCTTGACGCCTTCTTCTAATGAAGATTCTTGGTTTTCTCCTTCTATCAGTCCAAATAGTTCAACAACAACAAGCACAGCACCTAGTGCAACTATTACAACAACACCTAGCACAACAACTACAACAACCTCTTCTCCACATACTCCTACTCCTAGTTTTATTACTACTACAAATCCCGTTCAGGCACCTAGTCCAACACATAATAATCCTGTTATAGATAATAATAATAATAATATTCCGAATCAAATATTAAATGAAACTAATGATGATTTTAAAAATACAAATAAAAAGGAGGAACAAATTAATCCATTACTTCCAACTGTAATTATATTATCAAGTATAGTAGGATGTTGTATTTTATCAGGCGTTGTATATTTTATTTATAAAAAGGGATGCTGCTCTAGAAAAAAATGCAGTAAAACACTTCCTGAGGCACAAGCAGAAAAAGTTCATGATTTGGAATCTGGAGAGAAAAATGAAAAGAAAAATAGAAACTCGTGGACGGTTATGACTACAACTTTAAAAACTAGAAAAAAATTAAAGGAATTGGAAGGTTACAAGAACAAGAAAGCATTAAAACCAAAATTAAAATCACCAACAAAAAATCAAAAAGAAAAATTAGCTGCTGTGAATGTTCAAAAATATCCTAATAAACCACCTGGTATGGGAGGTATAAGACATATAGATACAAAAAAAAGAGATAATAAATTAATAAGATCACATATGGAGGAACAAGCATCACGTATTCCGGGTGGATTAAACAACGCAAGTTTACAGCGTATGATGAAAAGATTTCCAAAAAGTCCTAGACAAAAAAAAATTGATAGTATGAATTTAAATATGTCTTCAAAACAACAAGAATGGTATAAAGACCAATTTGGTGAAGAATTAAATAGTATGATAAATAAACCTCCTTATAAACCTCCAGCATTACCCCCCAATGGTCCGCCACCTCCACCCGATATAGCCAGAAGTCAAGTTGAGAACATGTCGCGAGTAGTTTATGGTAATAAAAAAAATGATAATTCTCCAAAAATGATAGTAAGAGAGATAAAACCTGGTGAAAAATAGCGGAAAATTGAAGATTAATATAAAAAAATGTAGGAATCAAGGTATTTTTTGTTAAATTTATTATATTTCCAAGGATGTAATAAATTCAAATACTTTTAGAAATATCTGAAAATTGATTTAAAAATTAATCGTAAATATTAAACTATAACCAGAATGTCTAGTCTTACCGCAACCCAAACCACCCGCAAAGAGCTTTCCGCTAACGTCACCCTCGTTGAGGATTTCGATGAGAGTAACCTTAGTTTCCAATTCAGGAAAACTGATAAAGGTAATAAATCAGTAAATATTCTATACAATGGAAAGCCACTGTATCTCGACTTCCCACTTATTAAAACGTGGGGTGCTACCTGTTGGGATGAAGATATTAAAAATGTTTCAATGAACCTAGCATTTGGTTCTGATGATAGTCGATGGAGTGATGCTACTCGCTCATTTTACGATTGTCTTATGAGTATTGAGCGAGCTATTAAGAATTACGCACAAGAGCATAGTGAACAGCTATTTGGAAAGGTCAAGAGTGCTGAGATTCTAGAGGAGCTAATGAATGCTTTTGTTCGCCAGAATGATAAATATGGTCCTTCACATAAGGTTAAGTTTCAGTATCGTGCTGAAGACGATGTTCCTTACAAGTGTGAGATTTATGATATGAATGGAAAGCCAGAGTATCTAGTAAGTCGTCAAACCAGTGATGATGGAACTACCCTACCTCTTCCACAAGGAGAGGGAGATGATGCTAAGAGTCCCCTAGACCTTATTAAGAAGGCAGACCGTCCATTTGTAAAGGGAATCCTTCAAGTTGGGTCGATGTATTTTGTAAGTGGTAGTTTTGGTGTAAGCACACGAGTTATCCAGCTTAATGTGCGTCGCTCACACAATATGGTAGGATCAGGAGTAAATTATGTAAGCACTCGAGATACTGAGAGCACAGTTCTTAAGGCAATTGATGATGCAGAGAAGGCATACGCAGAGCAAGTAGAGAACGAGACTACTAGTTACACAGCTGCTCAGGATAGTGAAGATGAAGATGAGGAAGATACTGAGGTAGAGCAAGTAGCAGCACCAGTAGTAGAGGAGCCTAAGAAAAAGAAGAAGGTAGTGCGCCGTAAGAAGAAGGTGAGTAAAGCTTAAATAAAATATCAATAATATAAAGTGGTTTCATACAGCAATAAAACAAATTAAATAACAAACAACCAATGGAACCGGCAAGTAATATTATAAAATTTTTTATTCTTTTATAATATTTAAATACTTATTGTTTGTGTAATAACTTACAAGTCAGGATTTCATAATCTATTCTAAATAGTAGAAAATTGAAGTTTTTTATTATAGATAAGGTATTATCATTCCCAAACTCTATATCAACTACAACCAGATTCAAATAACAAGTCAAATAACATGGCTACTATGGCTTACGTAAAATCTCAAGAACAAAAGATTCCAGTGGATAGTGGAGCTTCTCACAGTAATATTAGTAAAAATTTGTCCTATGCTGTAAATCAAAACAAAAATAAACAAGACTGGGCCACGTGCGGTGAAGTTGAAGGCAAGTTTCAATATATTGTTGTTGCTGACTCTCATGGAAAGTGTAAAGGCAAAGGCGATATATTCATAAACAAGTTTAACACTATTAACTGGGGTGAATATCTTCAAAATCCAGATTGGACAACCAAGTTGGAGAGAGAGTGTGAAAATGTAAAAAATATTGGAAAGACTACATTTGCAGGAACAACATTTACTTGTGTTAAGATTTTCGATGACAGATTTGAGACTAGCTGGATTGGTGACTCAACCGCAAAAATTATAGCTTATGGAAAAAGCGATGAGCCATCAAAATCATATATTATGTGGAAGACAAAGGACCATGATTCTAGAAATCAAGACGATATTACTGCTCTAGAAACGTATTACAAACTGGGAGGAGCAAATTCTCATTACAATTATACAAAGAAATTTGCTTGGGATATTCAAGCTATTAATCCCAACACAATTGGAAATATTAAATCTTTTAAGTTTGCGCTACTGCCCGACTCAAGTTCTCATCTTAAAGACTCCACAAACATGACCCGCTGTTTAGGACATGGGGGATTGTTTAGTAAAGCTCTAGGGTTTCAGACAGAAGTAATTCCAAGAATGAATGATGAAAAATATAAGGTTGTAGCTGCTACAGATGGATTTTGGCAGGTAATGAGTGAGCAAGATGAACAAACAATTAATGCTTCGCTAAAAAATGGCGCACAACATTTGGCTACTATAGCAAGAGAACGTTGGAATCAAAGTTGGGATCATTCACCTCCAGCCCCACATAAACCAGCAAAAGGAATTAAAATCCCTAAGTGGAACCACGATGATGTAGGTGTCGCTGTATGGCACAATTTCCAATTGTAAGTAATAGCTATTAGAAAATTGAATAAATTTTTTTTTATTATTTGATATACTATACAACAACATGACAATTCTTACCGATTCTCAAAAGCTTTTAGTGCTTAACTTGGTTATTGAAACTATTATTATACCTTCAAATAAATATTATAGAAATGCTATTACAAAAATTCAAAGATTTTGGAGAAAAAGATCAGGATACTATGGATATACACCTATGACGGAGTTTAAAATTAAAAATTATTCAGGTGAACAATATTTATCAGAGTTAGGATACGGTATAAGTCCACCGCGCTTAAAAAGGAGCATAAACTGTTGTAGGGGAGGTTGTTTATCTCATCAACAAAAAAAAAGATATAGTATTCTTATGAAAGCTCATAAATTATTCAAAAAAGATATTACTAAAATTTTAAAAAATTATGAGGACCCATTAATCTATAAAATTCCTCATCCACTTGATTGTGTATGTAATAACTATGAAAATTTATATACACTAGAAGAATTGTGGAGGCTTAAAAATTACGATCATTTTCAGTTAGAACTAACGCCAAAAACTAGATATAAATTATCAAGATTGAACCGGAATAAAATTTACTTAATTCTAGCACAAGACAAAATTAATTGGGTTACAAGAAATATTATGATTAACTTCTTGAAATCCAAAAATATAATTACTTAGTTTTAATATTTTCCAATATACATTCCAAATAAATATCACCTCTTAATGTTGTATCATATGTATGTGTATCATTAATTTTTAAAATACCTTCATTTCGTTTAATAATAACCTGTTTTTCTTTGATTATTTTTAATTCATGACTCATTATTTTTATTTTTTTACTTTTACAAATAGAAACTTCATGATATCCTTTCTCAAACAAGTCATTGATATTTATTTTGGACAAGAAGTATATATTATTTCTATCATCAATCCAACAATTTTTTGGAATTTCTGGTTCACATTGTACTATTAAATCTTTATCATGGAGAGAAAAATGTAGTTCGTGATGCCACAATGGAATATAATATTCTTTTTCTTCAAAACGTAATTTATAAATATTATCATTAAATAAATCATCAAGTTCAGGATTAAGTAAAATGATATTATCTCCTAGACATTTTCTCTGTAATATAGCCTTATATCTTTCTAGTAATTCTTTATCTATTAATGAAAAATCATTTAAAAACTTATATACTTGTATAGATCTTTCCTTAGACAATTTCTTAAAAATTTCAACAGACAATCTAGAGCAATCTTTAAAGATTCCGGTTATGGAAGTATCTACAAATAAATTATCCCAATTTTGTTCTGGAGAGAAATATTTTACAACAATCCTGATTAATTCAGTATATTCAATATTTTCATCCAAACTATCTGTATTTATTTTTTCATTATTATTTAACAAGTCAAAGGCATCTTTTGCTTCTTTAAATTTCTCTCCATTATCTTCCTTATATTTATCTGGATGATATTTGAGCGCCATTTTATAATATGCCTTCTTTCTCATATCGTATGTATGTTTTTCACATAAATTTAATATACTACAAGCTTTACTGTAATCCATGTATTTCTATACATAAATAAAAGATGAATCTTTCTAAGTGATAAATAGGTCTATAATTATTATTATAAAGTTTTAAAAAGTTATGTAATTTTGTAAAAACCTTATCTATATGTTGTTCTTTTAAATATCCCTCGTTAATTAATTTTTTTATTATATTGTATGTAAAATGGTGAACATCTAGATTAAATATAAAAATTTCATATAACTTGTCTCTTAGTTCTAGAAATTTTATGGTTTGATAATTAATTATATAATCAAATATATTATCAACTATTTTTTTGTCCAAATTATTCAAATTATATATTTTTGACTTCAAATTTTTAATGTTTTTAATTGAAGATAATTCGTGATTATTAAACTGAGACTTATTTGTAATTTTAATATATGAACTTTTAGTAGGTCTTTTTATAGGAACAACCATACATCTATTTAAAATATTATTAGGAATAAAACTTACACTTTCAGTTAAAATAATATAAACAAGATTTAAATTTTTATGTGTAAGAGTTTGCATATAGCTATAGAATATTTCTAATAATTCACTATGAATAGTATGAAAATTTTTACATAATAATATACCAGAACAATTTGGTCTACTAGACAAAACATCCAATATATGATAATATAAATCATTAAATACTAATTTAGCCTTACAGCCAAGTAAAGACATATCTATTTCAAAATGAATATCGCTAATTTTAAAAATAAAATCACTTTTGTTATCAAATCGAAAATTCATTTTACGTTCAAATCTTAAATCGGTAGGACTAAATTTTTTTATATAATTTAATGCTTGTGTATATTTTCCTGTTCCTGATGGTCCATATAAAATAAGATTATTTGTTTCTTTAATATTATTATTAACGCTATCTAATAAGGGTAATATTTCCTTATGTATGTTGAATTTATTACATTTTTGTATATAATCTTCAAATTTACTTGATTGATACTTCATTTATATAAAATATTAAAGTATATTTAATACTTAAAACCTTTTATATATTTTTATTTAATGGATAATAATTACGAAAAATTTAAACTATTAATAGAAGACAAAAAGGAAAAATATCCCAATGTCTGTAAATTATGGAAACATCATATAGATGAAAAGTTTAAAACATTTAAAATAACATTAGAACGAGCAATAACAGTATTGGAGACAATAGAAAGTAAAAGTGATAAAGATTTACCTATGGAAACTATTGCGTTTTTATATTTTTTATTTCAAGAAAATATACCATAATAGTTGTTATAATATTGATTTAAACATTTATCAATATTATATTTTATTATGAATTTAGCGATAAAAACAAATGAATTTGATCCACATAATATAATTATTTCAGAAAAAACAAAAAATAATGTTATGAGTGAAAGTGATTTTTACAGATTAATCTGGAGTAATGAATATTGTTCTACAAATGGTATATTTATTTATTTTAATTTACAAAAAGTTAGAATTGAACGATATTTTAATAAGATAAAATGTGTATTTGAAAATAATCACAATAATCAAAGCACCATTACTTATATAAAATCAATTGAGAGGTTAATATTAAATAAATTTAAGAATAATAATAACAAAGACATGTCTAGACGTATTTATGAGCAATTAGAAAATGGATTTATAAAACTATATCCACAAAATGAGAATGTAGTTTATAAAGAATATACGAATCTTAAATTTTTATTAAAAATATCAGGTATTTGGTCATCAAATGAAAATAACAGTTTTGGGTTAACATTTCGATTTTTTATTATTAACAATCAGTTTTGAGATATTCTAATATTACAAACATTTGAGAAATAGCAATACTTGATAATATTGCTGCTAATACAAATCCAGGAACTAATGCTGGGTTACTATATTTATCACCACTACCTAATACTATTTTTTGGACTTGTTTCCACCACACATAGGATTGACCCATTATCATAACAGCAGCCATTACATTAAAAGTGTTAAATACAGCAGGAATTCCATTCGAAGTATATAAATAATTTGCGTGTTTAGATGTAATGTAAATAAGAACAGCGCATTGGATTAATATTAATATAGCAGGTAGACATTTTGTTATAGCAAATAAAACGACCTTAAATAAATATTTAACTCCGTTTACAAAACCTTCACCAGACCTCATTGTTTTTAATCCAGATACAATAACAAGAAAGAAAGATAAAAATACTGCTAAAGAAACCAACCCATAACTTAAGGTTTCACTATATTCGTGTTTAATCAAACTACGTGAAATAAGTAACCACGCTAAACCAACTACACCAATAGAAGCAACAGCATATAAAAAGAACTGCATATTCAAAGAACCATAATCGCCTCTAGAACTACCTGATTTAGACTTTACAAGCACAGCTTTTGCTACTGGAATATCCTTTTCTGATGGAAGTGGTGGAACCGTTGGAGCAGCTTTTTTATATCCCGGTCCAGAAGCAGCTTCACCTCTGGGTCCTGCCGCTGGTGCGCTTGGTCCAGATGCAGCGTTACCTCCTTTCATCTTGCTTTTTAATTTTCTATTTTTTCTAAATTTCATTTTATTAGTCATAATGTTATATATATTTAGTTATTATTTTTTAATTCCTCTATTTTTCTCTCCAAATCATTTGACTGTAAAAGTAATAATGGAATAAGTTGTGAGTAATTTAAACTTTTAATTCCTTCACTATCAGTATCAACTAAATTGGGATATATTTTTTCTACTTCTTGAGCTATAAAACCAAAAGTAGTTTTGCTATTATTTTGAAAATTATATGATTTAGGAATTAATTTTTGTAATTTATCTAAATGTTCATTTTTATTTAATGCTATAATATTATTCTTAAATCTTATATCACTCGTTTGTTGTAGAGATTCACATTTGATAGCACCAGTTGTCTTAACATCTTTATCAGTAGATAATGTTCCGTATCCGTTACTTCCTCCCGTGTTTGTTTCAGACCATTGATATACTGGATTATTATTATTACCCCCAATAATATTTCCTCCTCCATTTCCGACTATAAATAAATCAGTTGTATTATTATTATTCCAAGTTTTAAAACCAGACATTTATATATTACGTCAATTTAAAAAAAATATAGTATTTTTTTATAGTAAGATGAATAATTCTTTTAATACACATAATAATCATGCTTTAATTCAAAGAGAACAAACTTATGTATTGGAAAAAAAGTTACTTTCTATACATTCAGAAGATAGAGATTATACGCAATTCCCAAATAGTAATAGTTTTTCTATAGATATTGGTGAAGCTATGACTAATGTTGAATCGGTTAGGTTAGTAAGTTATGCATTTCCTAATAATTGTTATAATATATCTACATCATATCAAAATACTAAATTAACCTTTCAGTACAGTCGTGATATAATTTTTGATACATCCATATTACCTTCGAAACCAACTACAAGTCCTGATGACCAAACTGGATTTTTCGCTGGAACATCTGATTTTCAATTAGGAGCATTTCAAAATGTATTGGATCAATTATTTCCAGGAACTATAAGAAGTTTATGTACCGATCCCGCCACAAATGTCTCGACTCTAGGTGGATCACCAACTATTCCTTATTTTACTAACGGTAATTTTGATACTGATTGGGGTCTAGGTAGAAGATCAATGGTTTATACTACTTCTAATACTGATTACAATCCAGCAAATCCAACAACAACTTCACCATTAGAGGTTAACTTTGGTGAAACAGGGTTACCAGATGATACAACTATTTTCTTTGAAATACATAATAAAGATTGGATTGAAATACCTTTTCCATTTATATCTTCTAGTCCTAATGCGCCGTGGCCTAATAATATACAACCTTGGGATAGTGTAAAACCAGTAGATGAAAGTTTGTGGACTGGGAGATTTAAAATAAGATTTGAAACTCCTGACTTAACTATAACCGTTCCAGAAGGAGCATATAGTCCTGGTAAATTAGCTGCCGCTATACAAAACAAAATGAATGAAATTTTATCATCATTAGCAAATTCTCCCGGTCATCAATATTTGGGATTTATAAATTCAAATGCGTTTCCAAATATGAATGATATAAATTTTTTAGGTAGAACTATTTTACCAAGTAGTATGGTGGCAAACCCAATATTTACCACACCATATACTAATCAAAATTCCCCTTTTTATAGTCCACCCAATACTTCTAGAAAATTTGATCCTATAGTAGTAACATATAATGCTTTAACTAATAATATGTTAATAGGTGTTAGTGAAGGAAGTTTAATTTTTAAAGCAGGTGAAGAAATACCTTACACCTTTGAAAAATGTAGTCCTAATAAATTAATGTGGAACCAATATACTAAATGGGGTCTACCAAACTATATGGGATTTAACAAAGCAACATATGATACATTCGATATAGATCTAGATAATATTCCATTACAAGCAGCAACAAATCCCCCACTGACTGATGTTTGTGGTAATCTAATTTCAAATCATTTTATTAGTAACTTAAATGGTTTAATTATATATTCAAATGCTGATACAAATTGGATTTCTGCTTCTGGTCCAGGAGCATTACCATTTTATAATCAATCAAATGCTCCACAAGGAAATCTTAATTTAGTTATAGCATATCCTAATAGAATAGTAAGTATTTTAAATTCTCCTAATAATGTTAATTTAATGGGAGAAGATTGTATTTATATGGAAATGGAAAAATTTAATAATATTAATGAGATTTATCCATTTTCTGAGAGAACAAATACTATGTATAATTGTGATTATGGTCATAAAAGTGATGCGGCTTTTGCGATTATTCCATTAACACAAACTCCATATGGAACAGAATTAGGGAACCGAAATTCTATAAATACAAATGTTTTTATGAGCGAACCTCCAATAAAAAATATTAATAGATTGGAATTCAAATTTAGATATCATGACGGACGATTAGTAGATTTTAAGAATTTACCATTTAGTTTTGTTTTAGAATTTAATATGTTACGTGAAGAACAAGCACGTAATAAAGTAATAAGAATTCCTCATTTATATTAAAGCTGTTCCAATACCCAAGATACAGTAATATCATCTATTGATTTACCTTTCATATTTATAAATTTTGGTTTTTTCATCTTATCTGTTTTATAAAACACATAAGGTCCATATTTACCCTTTCTAATGGATATATTTTCATTTATCTTTTTTAATAGTGAACTACTAGTTTGTTTACCTCCTTGTATAAAAGGAATAACATCTTCTAATGTAATTTCATCTTCCGATTTATCAGTTTTAATAGACATGTTTTTCCCATCTACTGTTACATATAATCCATATTTACCATTTTTTAGTATAACCTCTTTATTTTTATACCGCCCCAATACATTCTTTTTATAAGCGATTTGAACAATATCTTTCAACTTATATTCTCCTCTTTTTAATTTTTCAATATCAATATCTTTCTTTACAGATTTAAATTTAAGGTTATCTCCTTCTTTATACGCAATAACAGGCCCATACTTTCCTATCATATAAGTATGTTTACTATCTATTTTAATAGTTAATTTATCCTGTCCCTTAATTTCCTTTGATAATGTTTGAATTTGATTATTACATTCATCGCATAATGTATGCCATATTTTTTCTCCCTTTGAAATTTTATCTAAGTCATCTTCCATATTTTTTGTATAATCATAATTAAATAGATCATCAAAATGTTTTCCCAAAAACTCATAAACCATAATACCAGTGGGGGTTATTACTAATTTATTTTTTTCATTTCCAAATACTCTTTCACTTTCACTTTCTTCTAATTCTTCTCCTATTAATTTAAAATCTACACATTTTATTTTTTTTCCTTCTACATTCTGTTTTTTAACATAGTTTCTATCTTGTATCTTAGTAATTAAACTTGAAAATGTAGAAGGTCGCCCAATTCCCTTTTTCTCTAACATTTGAACTAGACGAGCTTCTGTATAATTTTTCTTCAAATCTTTTAATGTTACTTTACTAATTATTTCTTCGTATTCTACAATTAAATTTTTCTTAACTTTTAATAATTTATGATAAACACTATTAGTTTTTTCAAAACCCGCAACAGCTTTCCAACCAGGAAATACTACTTGCTCTTCACTATGTTTATATAAATAATCTTCTGGAGCACTAATTTTTGCTGTAATGGATAGGTATTTTGCCGGAGCCATACAACTTTCAACAGTATTCCTCCAAATTAAATAATATAACTTTGCTTCTTTCGCTGTAATTTTACCCTTTTCTACTAGTTTTTCAACATCAACATTTGTAGGTCTAATAGATTCGTGTGCCTCTTGAGCATTATTATTATCCTTTTTCTTTTTTGACTTCTTTTTCTTCTTTTTTTCTTCTAATTGTTTTCCAATAGTAATACCATTAATAAATGGACTAACAAAGTCTTCTCCGTATTTGCTAGTAATAAATTTAGTTGCCTTATCTGTAAACTCCTTACAATATTTTACACTATCTGTTCTCATATAAGTAATATGGCCACCTTCATAAAGAGTTTGAGCTAATCGCATTGTAACTTTTGGACTGTATCCAAATTCGTTACTTGCTTTTTGTTGTAATGTAGAAGTAGTAAATGGTTTTGGAGCCATTTTTGTGGAATTTTTTGGCTTAGTTACATTATATTTATGTTCAAATTCGGCACTTTCTTCAAGAAACTCACCCATCTCATCTTCATTTGTATGATTATGATTCAATGTATAACTTTCTCCCATAAATTTTCCTTCTGTATTATAAACCTTTCGACCTGGAGATTTATTAATTTCTTGTTGCTGTTCATAAACCAATCGTAATGCGGGAGTCTGACATCTACCAGCACTAAGACTTGTTTCACTTTTCCTACTGATTTGTTTCCATAATATCGGACTAATAGTATAACCGACTAAAAGGTCCAATACTTGCCTAGCTAATTGGGCATTTACTGTATCCATATTTACAAGAGTGGGGTTTTTTATAGCATTTTGAATAGCGGGTTTTGTAATTTCGTGGAAAATAATCCTTTTTGTAGTAGATAAATTTAATCCAAACATTTTACAAATATGCCACGCGATTGCCTCGCCTTCTCTATCATCATCTGTAGCAAGTATAACTTCGTCTGCATTTTTAATATGTTTCCTTAACTGTGAAATATATTTGTTTTTACTTGGTATAGCACAAAATTTTACAGAGAAGTTATTATTATAGTCAATACTTTTTAATCCATTTTCTATTTGTCTTATATGTCCAAAACTAGCTACACACTTGTAACCATTTCCTGCATATTTTGCGATTTTATCGGTTTTTGCGGGCGATTCACAAATTAAAAGCTTCATGATATAAATTTAATAAAATAGCATCTTATTAAATCAATTTTAAACATTTAAATTAAGTTTTTTATACTGTGTCCATGTGAGCTTAGCTTTTCTATTAACAGGTTTTTTCTTTCTTTGTCTTTCTCGCCTTACTTCTTCCTTTTTATCTTTTTTTAATGCGCTATCAATATATAACTTCTTTAAAATTTGTCCAACTTTTACAGATGCTTCATGTTGGTCCATATCACCATCTTCGACAGCCTTAAGAGCATTTACAAATTGACCTAAAATTTGAATATCAAGTTCATCTTTTTTTAATTTATTAAACAAATTAAAATAATGTGTAAATAACCAGTTACATTGAGTATCAATCATTTTGTCTAATGTTTTTTTGTCTAAACGTGAATATTTTCTTTTAATATCCATCATAATAGATACTTGTTCCTTAATTTTAGAACTATGTTTAAGTTTTCTAATTTTCTCAGTATTGTTTGACGAATCGCTTTCTTTTAATAACTCGTTAAATTTTAGACGGGTTTCATCATCTATCTTAAAACTACTCATATATGTAATTAATTATTTTATATATTTATATATTTTTATTCGCTATATATATAATGAATAATCGTATTCGTTTAAAAATTAGAGATTTAGTTAGACGAGGAGGAAAAAGAACAGATAATCAATTAAAAATAGTACCTCCTAAGGTAGAAGCTACCAGTGCTACTGATAAATTACAAAGCAATATGGCTGAACAAGCAAAAGCAGATCAGGCTTTAGTAGATATGAATACTAAATTAGCAGGAGGAGGTGTGGTTGTTCCACAAATGCAACAAGCAGGTTCGAGTGGTAATGAGTCTATTAAACAACAAATGGGAAGTGCTTTACAAGGCAATGCTGATGGTAAATATGATACAGCAGTTATGGATCCTAATGCTGTAGCTAAATCAGGAAGTACTATAGGAGGAAGAAGACGCAGAAAAACAAAAAGACGAAGAAGAAAGAAAAAAAGAAAAAGCAAAAAGAAAAGAAAATCACGAAGAAAATCTAGAAGAAAACGCAGAAAAACAAAAAGAAAAAGAAGAAGATAATTATATTAAAATATAAAAAATAAAAATAACATTATATTTTAATATGAAGTTCAAAGATATAGCATATGTTGTTTTAATTATTATAGCATTTGGAATATTACATTTAACAGGATTTATTATGGTAAGATTAAAAGATTTGGAAGATAATTGGCCGGTTCATAGATGTAATCCCATGACTATGCCTTTCGCAAGTTATTTAGGACACGATCCAATTGCTAATTTTACATATTGTGTAGGAAATATTCAAAAAGATCTAATGGGATTCTTCCTTGAACCATTACAATATATTCTTTCCATGGTAGGAAATCTTGGAGAATGGATTTTGTCTAGATTAAATTTATTAAGAGAATTTTTCAATATGTTTCGAAAATTTTTAAGTACAATGATAGGAGATGTTTACGGAATGTTTGTTAATGTATTAATTCAGGTTCAAAATTTAGTAATAAAATTAAAAGATACAGTTATGAAATTAGTAGGTATTTTAATGACTTTTATGTATCTTATACAGGGAGCAATGATGACTGGACAAAGTATTAACGCAGGACCTATTGGTTCTACTTTAAGAACAATCTGCTTTCATAAAGACACACTTGTTAACTTAAAAAACGGAACTACAAAAATGATGAAAGATATTAAATTGGGAACCATATTAGAAAACGGTGCCGAAGTTTATGGTGTATTAACATTAAAAGGTGATAATAATAACCCCTATTATAAAATATGGAGTAAAAAATTAAACAAATATATTTATGTTACTGGAGAACACAAAATATTTGATGATACAAAAGATAGAAATGATATAAAAGATAGAACAGATATTGAATCATTTATACCTGTTAAAGACGTAAATTATGCTATTAAAACAGATATTTGCGATGAAGAATTAAGTTGTTTAATAACTTCCACACATAAAATACCTATTGGGGAATATACATTCTGGGATTGGGAAGATTAATTTATTAGAATATTATCCACTTATATATTAATGGACACTATTCCCGAAACATTCACTTCTTATTTTAACAAAATATATTCGAAAAAAACATATTTAGATAAATATGGAGGTTCCGTTATTGGAACCGCTGTTAGTCTTCTTATTTTCTTTTGTATTTTTTCATATTTTTATGTTCAATCTAAAATGGACCCAATAAGACAGAATTGGGCAAATGAAAGATGTAAACCAGAAGTTATGCCTTTTGCTGGATTAATAAATGCTCCTAAGGGAACGTCTAAAATGACTTACACCGCTGAAAATTTTACAAAATGTACTGTAGGTATTTTAAGTGAAGTTGTTCAATACTTCACATCTCCCTTGTATTATTTAAGTGATATGGTAAGCAACTTTTATTTAATGCTTATGAAAGTTGTCCAGGCCTTTAGAAGTTTAGCTTTTTATTTAAGGATGAAAGTGATGAAGATAATTGAATATATGGTTGCGCGTATCTATAATGTTATGATACCTGTTCAACGTTTATTTATTAAACTAAAAGATACATTAAAAAAAACAGAAGGAATTATGGTAACAGGACTTTATACTGTTTTTAGCACTTATTTAGCACTTAAGGCGTTTATAGGCTCATTTTTACAGATATTAATTATTATATTAATAATTATAGTTGCGGTTATTATCGCATTATGGATATTACCCTTTACGTGGCCAGCAGCAGCAGCATTAACCGCATTCTTTTTGTTATTAGCTATACCTGTTGGAATTGTTGCCGGACATATGGGGCATATTTTAAATATTACAAGTAAAAGTGTTCCTAATAAACCTGGTTGTTTCGATAAAAATACACAAATTGCTACAAAAAATGGATTTCAAAATATATCTAATATAAAATCTGGAACAATATTGAAAAATGGAGATAGAGTAACAGCTTCCTTTAAAATAGTAAATAGTAATGATATGTATAACTTTAATAATATAATTATAAGTGGAACCCATAAGGTTTTACATGATATTAAAGGATGGGTTTTCATAAAAGATCATCCTGAAAGTATTAAAATAGAAAATTATTATGAACCTTATATCTATTGTCTTTCCACTGAAAGTAAACGAATAAATATTAACAATTATAAGTTTTTAGATTGGGATGATATTGAACCTGTAGATGTTATTAAATTAAAAAACTTAGATTATTTACAAACTTATTCACCATTAAGCGATATTCATAAATTTTTAGAATCTGGTATAGATGGTAATAGCTTAATTGAATTAGATGAAGGAAACGAAATAAAATTAAAAGATGTACAGGTTAATGATATATTACGTGGCGGTGAAAGAGTATTAGCTACAGTAGAAATAGACACTAAAAATATATCATACATTCGGAAATATTATTTTAATGGTTTTGAAATAATTGGAGCACCAAATCTTCATATCTGTGACGCTGATTTAGGAAATTTTAATACATTAGATAAATTTGGTAAAGTTATAGATAGGCCCCAAAAATTATATCATTTAATTACTAATAATGGATTCTTTATCATAAATGGAATTAGAGTAAGAGATTATAACTCTGCGATTGAAAATATTTTAGATATAAGAGATAAATTATACGCGCTCTCGTAATTTTTATCTATGAAATATGTATAATATGGAAATTAAAGTTTTCGGTTTTAAAGCAAGAGTTGAAGTTATTGTTATTTCAGTAGTAATAGGAATGTTATTATGTAGCCACTTACTTTGTGGATGTGCTACTCTTGAAGGTATGGAAGTAGCAGGTGCCGCTATTGGTTACAAAATGAATGATGGTGTTCATAATGATAAATACGACGCAAAAGTAAATATGGGCGAAGTTGCTGGCGGCGATAAATTAGCACCTGTTGTTCCTTTACCAGAAGGACAATTATTTATGTGGGCTAATAATGAATTTAGTGGAAACTGTTGCGATAACTCTAATGTTAGTGGAGGAGATGGTTGTGCGTGTATCACAAAAGAACAAGCTTGTTATTTAAACTCTCGTGGTGGAAACAGAAGTTCTGATAGTGAATTTTAAGTATAATATTAGTATTTAATCTAATAATATTATATATTATGAATAATTATAAAATCCAAAGTGGAGGTATTGCCGAAGCACGAAAAAATTGGTCTTTCTTTTCAAACGCTTTATGGGGAAAAGAATTTGAAAAATTTACTAAAGAATTACAAACTAAGTCTTCACTAGATAATGACAAAAGACTGTCTATTGTTTTAGAAAATAAAAAAATGTTAAACATATTAAAAAAATTTACAAAGGATTATGATGATGAAAAAAGAATAACTGAAATTTCTTATGATTATATAAACATTAATTATGCTACAACTAGTTCAGGATTATCTACTAGCATGCCGGTATCGATTGATGCTAAAACTCGCAAATATGAATATACAAGGGGAAATGTAGAGGATAAACTTACCATACAACAAAATCTTAAAACGGTATACGAGTTATTTAATGATATTATGCAACCAATACCAAGTGGGAGAGAAACATTAGGTAGATTAAATATATTATTACGTAAAATTTATCAGTACTTAAGTACACCGTTTGAAAGAAATAATGAGATATTAAGCATAGTAAAAGGTGATATGGAAATTAAATACGTAGAAAGTGGAACAGGAGATCTTCTTGAGCCTAGTATAGATGATTCTTTTGAAATATGGACACAGGATAATAAGTTTTTTTCAATTGGTGATGTTCTATTTTATGTTGTTAGTTATTTAGAATTTTATAAATTTTTCCCCAAATCTCGCAATAGTGAGCCTTTTTATGGAAAATCTCCATCTGGAGGAAAAATGAAAATACATTGGAAACAATTAAAGGATATAAATGGGTATGATAATTCAAAACCAGATGTTAAACGTTTTCAACTATTTATAAATTATTATAAAATAAAAAAAGCCCTGATGATAAAAGACAGAAAGGAGAAATTAAGGGTGGCGATGGAACTTGCACCAGATGACCAAAGTATTATACCACTAGGCGAAGAAATAAATAAAACTATAGAACAATTACCCATGTGGTTGATGAGTCTAAAAAATGTGTATTTTGCACCAAAATCCGAAATTGTAAAAAAAGCACTTACTCTATTCTTAAAGGGAAATTATGATACTCCATCACCAGCATTGGGACAACCTAACATAGGAGAAAAAGTAAACACGTCTACAAAAACAGATGACCAACCTAACATAGGAGAAAAAGTAAGCACGCCTACAAAAACAGATGACCCACCCACAATACAATGTTATGATGGTTATAATGAAAAAATACAAAAATTTTTTACACAAAATCCTAATTCTTGGATGCCTAAATTAAGAGACGGATCTTCAAAAA
>Ga0115013_10000058_pt1 | contig 71334 bp, 78 predicted proteins | sample SouAtlMetagenome_2_FD_88686 | JGI IMG/M metagenome (GOLD analysis project Ga0115013, IMG submission 88686) | Marine eukaryotic phytoplankton communities from Atlantic Ocean - South Atlantic ANT15 Metagenome | ecosystem: Environmental > Aquatic > Marine > Oceanic | place: South Atlantic Ocean...
GACATAAAAAAATCTGGAGTGAATTATTTTCAAAAAAGTTTCATAGAGACCCAGAGAGTATAGGGTAATATAGGGCTCTAGTCACCCCCAAACTTGGAGCTTTTGGAGAATTCGGGCTCGGTGAGAATGGGGTGGAATGCCGCGAATAAAGCCTCTCGACTCTTCTTAAAGTGTTCTCAACATGGCTCTCCTCTCTAGACTTTTCTTACTATAATAGCGCCCCATCAATAAAGTGTGTCACCTTTGTGAGGGCATTATGTCTTCCGGGCCGGTCAAAATTTCCAGGGTCCGGGAAAAGAATAAAAAACCTTTTTTGCAGGTGATATATAAGTTATAATAAAAACGAACGACTATGAACAACTTAGACAACTTTAACGAATTTAATGAATCTTTAAATGAATCCTTAAATGAAGAAAGACACGATGCTACAACAAGAGATTTAGCAAGTAAAGTTACACAGCTTTTTTATAACGTTGAATTCTGGAGATTTAGAGATGCTATGAATTTGGTTATAAGAAGACACTATAACAGAAAAGCACAGTTTCAAGAAAGTGTGGTGACTGAAGCTAAAATTTCAAACCAAGAATTCTATACTATTAAACAACATGCTGAAGATTATCCCTTGGATGATGGAAGTAGACTATATGTATGGCAGGAAACTATTAATGGTTTTGGTGGTGAAGGTGAAACCATGGTTAGAATGGCTTTAGCTAATGGAACTATAGTAGATTTCAAGAAGGTTGAAAATAGATTGGAACTAAGACATAGACTTGATATAGAGAGTTGGATGGATGATGCTGAATCTGGAAACAAGGCTGCTATAGCAGGTTTAAGATAAAAATAAATAATTATGAAAAGAGTAGGGAATTTTAAAGACTTTTTAAATGAAGAGTTAAATGAAAAAATTGCTAGTAACCAAGTAAGAGGATTCCGTAAGGAATTAGACAGTGCTATTACTAGTGCAGTAACTAGAGCATTTGATTTAGGAGCTAGTCCTTCTGAGTCTGCTGAGAATGTTCAAGAATTAGAGACTATGATTAATCAGATATTTGCAGATGCTGTAAAGAGTGTATCTGAATCTAATGATATTAATAGTGTAAATGAATCTAAAGGTCCTAGTTTATCAATGACTTGTGCTTCTGATTCAGAGGAACATGCTGATTCTATCAAAGACGAATTAGGTCGTTGGTTAGGTAAAGCAGGTGCTAGTAACGTTGATATAAGTATCAAGTAATTATGAGAAATCTACAGTATTTTAATGACTTCTTAAATGAAGGTAAAGATAATTGGTTAGCTAAAATCAAAAAGTATTTCTTTGGACTTAAACCTGGTAATTTAATTTTAAGACCTCAAACTGGTTCAGATAGAGAGGGAAGGTTGTATATGTTAGTAGACCCTTTAGAAGATAATGAAGGATTTATCAAGGTTCATCAAGTTGGAGGTATACATAGAAGAGAATTTGACAATTCATTATATTGTAGTTTAGTTTTTAATACTAAAAATACTAAAGTAGTAGGAATAATGCAGAACCATGATGACTTTACATCATATAGGAAATTAAAGTCTGAAGAGATTAAGATGGTTAAAGAGGCATTAAAAGAATCAGATTCTAAAAGGTATATTGACATTGTAAAAAAGAATACGGGTCTAGATATAAAAATATAAGTATACGACCCACTCGAAAAAAGGATTCTCCCCGATGTTATCGTAGCATTGGGGTTCTTTATGCCCCATTATTAGACCTACAAGAGGGGGTTGTGGCTGACTTAAAGAGCCCGTAGGGGTTATAGAATAAAAATTTCCTTGATAAAATAGACTTTAGAGGGTGAATACTTTTTTTCTCTAAAGAAAATCCGAGAGGAAAATAAGTGATTATATTAGAATACTTTTGAGAATCAGAGGGGTTAAGCTATAATCTTAGAATAGATTATTATCATAATATAATGTTGTTTCACGGAGGGACTATTTTATAGGTTTCATCAAATATATAAAAAGAATAACTTACATAGTGTGAGTTTAAAAAAATAAAAAAAACAAAATTAAAATGGCAGAATTAAACGCAGGCGTCAATAGATACGTTCTAGGCGCGACCGGACCTAATGGAAAGACGGCATTTACAACAGAAACACCTGGAGCTACAGGTTTCGGTGAATCTACACACCACTTTGAAAAATCATCAGGAGATACAGGAGTATTTGTATATAGTTCTGATGTTACTTCAATTACAGTATGGCAAAAAATATCCGGATCTTGGAAAAATTGTGGTACCACTGGTAATATAGGGCAATTAAGTGAAACATCACCTATGTGGAATTTATCCTTTGCATGGCGAGATGGAGCAACACACATGCATTTTCAAGCAGATGGTGTTAGCTCAGCCGGTGAAGAATTAAGAGTTATTAGAATTGAAGAAAATATGATAGCTTCACTTAAAGGAAATGGTAAAGAACTTATACTATTATTAGATGGTGCAGGAGTTGATGATTCGGATTCTGATGGAGATATCGAAGTAACTAGTGGAGTTGGATATGTTAGACATAAAATAGACTATAAAACTACAACAGTTGACGGAACAACAGGAGCATTCGATATTGAACTAGGCGTTCAAGCTTCAGGAGGTGTTATTATCTTAAACGATACTACGGTATTAAAAGTTTCTGAAAAAACAGCATGGGATGGAACGAATACCGTATTTGAAGGTATTAATCCAACACTAGTTGCATTTAAGAAAAAAGATGAGGTATATTTTTGGTACCAAGAAGGTAGTACTTATACAGGTAACGTATCTGATGGTGCTATTTCTGGAGCTACTGTAACTGATGTTGCAACAGGAGCTACAGCATTAACAGATTCTAATGGAGACTTTACATTCTCATCAACACCAAGTGGAGTTATTGAATCTACAGGAGGAGTTGATGTCGTAACTGGAGATGCGTACGTTGGTACACTTAAAGGAAATGGAGACTACTTAGTAATTTCCCCATTAACTACTGCAGCAATTGAAGTTGCAGCTGATTCTGGTGTTTCATTTGACCAAGCAGTTGATGATATTTTAGATAATTCAGAAGCTCTTTTTGGAATTGCATTCTCAAAAGATGACAAAGATGAATTATTAACTAAAAGATTTATCGATGAAGCGGCAAATGGAAATACTAAAGCTATTAAAGGTTCAGCATTGATGTCATTATTAGATTCTTCAGCTGAAGTTTATGGTGAAGCATTAACACACATGTCAGATGCAACTGCAGGAAACCTTGCAAGTGATTCTTCTGATGGTAAAAAAGAAGCATACAAAGGTATTGCAAGATTAGTTAGAGAAGCAAAATTATTGACAAGCGACCAAGTAAACGACCTTTCAGAACCTTTAGTTGCTGATGCTACTAAAGTAACTGATAACGTAGCTTTAAATAAAGGAGCAGCTACTGTTAATATAACATTATTAAATTCAAGAGGTTCAGCTTATAAATCTCAAGTTGGAAATTTAGTAAAAGAAAGAAGTGAAGATTTTAGAGAAGCACTAGATGATAGATATGATGAGAACTATGCTATCACAAGAGTACAGTCTATCGCTAAAACTACTAAGAATGAAGATAAAACAGCTTTAGAAGCATTCACAGGTGCAGGTATAAATGATACCTTAACTAAAACTACAGTAGACAATACTAAAGTTAATCAAATTGGTAGTGTTCCAAATAAAACAGTAGAAGAGACTAAGTATTCAATAACTGAGGCTACTGTAACAAGCCTATCTACCACTGATACTTCCGATCTAGATGAAGTAGCTTCAGATTTAAAACTTGGAAAAGGTGAAACAAGAGCATACGGATATATTAGTTTAGCTGTAAAATCTCAGCTTTACTTAAAAGTAGGAGGTAAAGAGGCAAAATACGAACCTATAACTTTTAAAAATGGAAAAGATGGTTACATAGGTAATTCTATTGAGTTGAGTAAATCAAAAAAATATAGAGGAGGTAAAATGACTATAGGTCTAAATATTTATACTTTTGATTTTAATGGTATAATAACTGCAATAGAATCAGCAGCTCCAGGTAAAGGTAAAGGTAAATAAAAATAATTTTTACTGAAACATAATTAAAAAGCCAGCATTTGCTGGCTTTTTTTGTTAAACATTTTTGAGAAATCATATATAAATTATATGAAACAAATGCCAGAACAATTAGAGTATTTTACAGAACCTGAAAAACTTGAACTCTTTTTAAAAGAAAGACATGCTGAAATTTCTAAAAAAATAGCAGAATTTTTAATATGGGCTCTAGAAAACGATGAAGAAGCATTTATATTTGCAGATATTTTATTAGACGATGGAGAAAGACTAGAAAATATGCAGCTTGGATGTGAAAAAAGAGACTATTTAGAAGCATTAGAAAAACAATTAAATCACATGGTAGAATTCGAAGAATTCGAATTATGTGAAGAATTACAAAAATGGATAACTTTATTAAAATGAAATACTACTCAACATGTACTGTAGAAGGGCTTATATGGAAATGGGAATTAGTAGGTAGGTCCCTGTAACCGGGCACCCAATCAAAAATTAAAATTATGAATGAAAACGATAGAGCAAGAGATGCTTGGCAAGTATTAAGAATACAAGGAGAATTTACAAAAGGATTCGACGAATTAGCAGAATTAGGACCATGTATATCGATTTTTGGTTCGGCTAGAACTAAAGAAGATAACAAATATTATACCAACGCGAAAGAATTTTCAGAATTATGTGTTAAGAACGGATTTGGTGTTATAACCGGAGGAGGACCTGGTATTATGGAAGCAGCTAACAAGGGCGCATATAAATCTAAAGAAGGATCTGTAGGTCTTTCAATACAACTACCTTTTGAGGCTAAAGAAAATGACTATATAGATAAATTAGTAGAATGCAGATACTTTTTTACTAGAAAAGTTTTCTTTTTAAAATATGCACAAGCATTTGTTGGGTATCCTGGAGGTTTTGGAACTTTAGATGAGTTATTCGAAACCTTAACACTTATTCAATGTGGACACATGAGAAGAGTACCGGTAGTTCTTGTAGGTGTAAGTTATTGGAGACCACTTATACATTGGTTAAAAGATACTATGTGTAAAGAGGAAGGTAATATTTCTGAAAAAGATTTTGACTTATTTACAATAGTAGATACTCCACAAGAAGCAATGGATTATATTATTCAAACACGAAAATATCAAGCAGATATTAATTTTTAAACAAAAAAGATTATTATAATATAATAATAAAATATTAACGTACTATGAAAAAAAGTAAAATTGTAGAAGCTTTAAGAACACAAGCACTTGCTGATAAAGCAAAAGCATTAATGGCATTAGACCTTTTAGAAAATCAAGCAGCTGGTATCGGTGACCATACAGCAAATGACTTTATGAAAGACGCTCAAGAAGCGTTATCACTTCTTGTAGATGCAGATGATAAATTAGAGGCGATTCGAATCTATTTCCCGACAAAATTATGAGTGATTTAACCATAACTTTGATTATTTCTGGTTTAGTAATAACAAGTCTTCTTCTTTTGGTTAAAACTTGGAGGTCTCTAAATAATAAAGTAGATTTTAAAGAATTAAACAGAAGACAGATTCTTTTAGAAAAAGAGTTTTATGAAGTAATTTATAAGAATAAAAAAGACATCGAATACTTAAAAGAAAATAATCTTAACAAAAAATCTTTAAATAAAAACAAAGTTTCTTAATAATATATTATATAAAATTGATATAAAACTTTGAATTCTTAAGTGCTTTCTAGATAGATATAATAAATACCATTCTATTTATGAGCATTGACTTTACACTAATCTTTTATTCGATAGGTATACCATTTATTTATTTATGGTTTCTATACGGGTTTTCTAAAAAAAATCTTTTTGAAATAAGCGATTTAGTTAAAGCTGTTTTTTTAGGATTTATTTCAACAATATTTACAACATATAGTTATGCTGCTTTTCCAGTAGATTGGTATGACTTAGATGTTTTTCAACAATATTTCTATCAAGTTGCAGTAAGAGAAGAAGTTTCAAAGTTTTTAGCATTTTTATTACTAATTAATTTTTCTATAAAAAGAAAATTAAAACCATTAGCATTAATGTATTTATGCGGTATAGTAGGGTTTGGTTTTGGAGTCCAAGAAAATATGATTTATTATCATAGATATGGTATAGAAACTTTATTAGTTAGAAACTTCAGTTCTTTATTAGCGCATACTATATTTGGAATGTTTACTGGTTATTGGTTTGCATTAGGACAATCTAAGTTAAAAGAACTTAATATAAATTATCTTAAAAAAGTTCAACCCTATTTTTATACTACTATTGGTTTGGTTTCATCAATTATGTTTCATGGACTTTGGAATTATAATTTAGGAACTTCAGGTTGGGCAGCAGATTCTATAATGTACTTAATGATGATAATTGGATTTTTAATTATCAGCATATATAATAATAATTTAAAAAATATAAAATAAATTGCTATTTAAAAAAATAAACGATGAGTCATTATTTGAATTATCAAGCTACATCAAAGAATATATTGAGCTTAATAAAGAACATAATGTTAAAATTTACTTAGGAACTGATAGTCAAAATAAGTCTAATAGAACTACTTACGCAACTACAATAGTTTTTCATATAGGAAATACTGGGTGCCATGTTATATACTCTAAAGAAAATGTACCCTTAATATCAGTTGCTAATTATTGGGATAGATTATGGGGAGAAGTTGAAAGATCTGTGAAAGTAGCAATATATTTAAGAGATAATAATATCGAAATACACAGTATAGGGTTAGACTTAAATTCAGACCCCAATACTAAATCAAATAAACTTGTTCAGTCGGCAGTAGGTTACGTAGAAGGTTTAGGTTTTAAAGCTAAAATAAAACCAGATATATTACCAAGTATAAAAGCTGCTGACGATTTAGCAAGATAAATAAATAAACATTTTGTAGATTTTAAATACAATAAATATAAAAAAGAAACAATGAGTTACGCTGGTGATTTTGATAAGAACGAAGGTTCAAAAAGTAATAGAAAAAAAGGTACTCCTTTTTTAGACACGTTTGGTGAAGATTTAACTAAAATGGCTAAAGAAAATAAACTAGATTCTATTATAGGTAGAGATAAGGAAGTATTTAGAATATGTCAAATTCTTTCTAGAAAAAAGAAAAACAATCCAATTATTCTTGGGGATCCTGGTGTCGGTAAAACTGCGCTTGTTGAGGCTATAGCCCAAAGAATAGTAGATAAAAAAGTGCCAAGACTTCTTTTAAATAAAAGAGTAATAAGTCTCAATATGACAACAATAGTTGCAGGTACAAAATATAGAGGTGAATTTGAGGAGAGAATGAAAATGATTGTTGATGAATTAAAGACGTCACCAAATATTATTGTTTTTGTAGATGAAATTCATACTATCGTCGGTGCAGGAGGAGTAAGTGGCTCTTTAGATGCAAGCAATATTCTTAAGCCAGCACTTGCTAGAGGTCAAGTACAATGCATAGGTGCAACTACACTTGATGAGTATAGAGAAAATATCGAGGAAGATGGTGCATTAACTAGAAGGTTTCAGGAGGTATTCATAGACCCTCCTTCTTCTGAAGAAGCAGTAGAGATACTTATGAAAATAAAAGAATCTTATGAAGACCATCACAACGTAGTTTATGATGATGCTGCTATTACTGCATGTGTAAGATTAAGTGAAAGATATTTAAAAAGTAGAGAGCTTCCAGATAAAGCTATTGATTTATTAGATGAAACTGGAGCTAGAAAAAACTTAGCAGATGTTAAAGTTCCACCAACTATTAAGAAGTTGGAAGAAGAACTTGCAAAATGTGGAAATGATAAAAATGCTGCAGTTAAAAAACAAGACTACGAAAAAGCTGCATATTGTAGAGACCATGAAATAGAAATAAGAAAAAAGATAAATCTTGAAAATAAAAAATGGGAAGATTCTCTTAAAAAGAAAAAAAGACCTGTAACTGAAGAAGACGTTGCTGAAACTATTTCTCTTCAAACTGGAATTCCTTTAAAAAGACTTGCTGGAGATGATTTATCAATGGTTCTTAAAATGGAAGATGAATTAAAATCTAATATAATAGGCCAAGACAATGCTATTGAAACTCTTTCTAGAGTGATTAAAAGAACCAGAGCAGGGGTAGCGTCTCATAATAAACCAACTGGAAGTTTTATGTTTTTAGGACCTACTGGAGTTGGTAAGACACAGACTGTAAAAGCACTTTCAGATTATTTATTTGGAGATGAATCTGCTTTCATAAGAATAGATATGTCAGAGTATCAAGAAAAATTTAATGTTAGTAGATTAGTTGGTTCACCTCCAGGATATGTTGGTCATGAAGAAGGAGGTCAATTGACTGAACAGGTTAGACGTAAACCGTATTCTGTAGTATTATTTGATGAAATAGAGAAAGCACATCCTGATGTATTTAATATATTGTTACAAGTGTTAGATGAAGGTAGATTAACAGATTCTCTTGGAAGAACTATTGATTTTACAAATACTATTATTGTACTTACATCAAATGTTGGAGCTAGAAAAATAGCAGACTTCGGTACTGGAATAGGTTTTCAATCTAAAAAAGAAGCAGCACATCATAATGAAAAAATAGATAGTATCATTAAGAAAGAACTTAAAAATAAATTTAGTCCCGAGTTTTTAAATAGACTCGACGATATTGTATTATTCGATCAGCTTTCTGAAGATAACATTTTAAAAATTGTAGAAGTAGAGTTGAAAGACTTTATGGAAAGAATGTTAGAAATAGAAATTGAAGTTTCTTTAGATGATGCAGCCAAAAAGTTTTTAGCAAAAGAAGGTTATGAACCAGCATACGGTGCTAGACCTTTAAAGAGAGCTATTCAAAATCACGTTGAAGATTTATTAGCAGATGCTATAATAAGAGGTGATGTCAAAAAAGGTTCTAAAATTAAAATCGTAAAAAAATCTAAGGATATTAAACTTTCTATAAAATAATCATATAATTTATATAAATTAATTATTATGAAAAAAGTTAAAGATAGAACTTTAAACGAAATTAGACAAACTAAAGACTCATATTATACTGTTAAAAGCGAATCAACCAACAGCTTTTCAAAAGTTTTTAGAGATAATTTACAAACAATTAGTGGTGAAACTTCTCCTAGAGGTTTAAAAGTCAAAGAAAAAATCTTTGGTCAAATGACAATAGACCCTTTACGTCCTATTGCTGATTTTGAATCAAGGCCTTTTAATTGGAAGTATTTTGCAGGTGAATTAGCATGGTATTTAAAGAAAGATAGAGATATCGACTACATAAATAATTTTAGTTCATTTTGGAAAGGTATTACAAATACTGGGACAAATGAAATAAATTCTAATTATGGCTCACTAGTATTTAATGAACAATTAGAATGGGTTGTTGATAGTCTTGTAAAAGATAGAGATAGCAGACAGGCTATTATGTTTTTCAATAGACCTGAATTTCAGTTTGAAGGTAATAAAGATTTTGTATGTACAATGTACGCTAATTTCTTTATTAGAGATAATAAACTCCATATGAAAGTTCAAATGAGATCGAACGATATGTTTTATGGTCTTACATTCGACGCACCTTTCTTTTCTTTCCTACATCAATCAGTTTATCGTTTAGTATGGTCAGAAAGAATGAAGAATGGTGGTCATGCAAATGATGAGGTATTAGAGTTAGGTAACTATTATCATTTTGCAGATAATTTACATTTTTATGAAAGACATTTTGACTTAGCAGATAAAATTATTGATGGAGATAAATATAATGATTATGGTCTTAAATTAAAATATCCATGGTTTACTTTTAAAGATGGTCAAATTGTAATGACGGTTGAAGCGGTTACTTTTTTAAAAGAAATTGACATGTATGTCAATTCAACTAATTTTAAAGATTTAGACCAAGCCCATTGGAAAAGTATTATTGAAGACTATTTTATTATTTAATTATGATAAATATACCAACATTTGAAATGAACGCCGAGAATCTATTGAAAGATGATTTTGAAATGTATCTTCATAAAAATTATGATTTATTTTTTAGAAGAATTTTAGAACATGTAACTAATAGAATAGAATCAGTAGAAAATGAAGATTTATTATGTTGGATAAAAGATGAAGATGAAGAGATTTACGAGTTAAGACTTCCAGAAACAGGATTTCATACTGCACTAGCTCAATCATGGACATATTTCGAAAAAATAGAAGAATACGAAACATGTCAATTAGTAAAAGAACTTAAAAAAAGAATATAAATATGTGGTATTACCCAAAAGACGAAGAATTTAAAAGATTTGCAAAATCAGAAGGAGTATCTTCAAGCAAATTAGATTATTATAATTCACAAATAGAAAATTCTATGACTCCCTACATTCTTGAGGAAAGACAATTGAGAGCAACTCAAATGGATATATTTTCTAGATTAATGATGGATAGATTATTATGGGTTGCAGGACCTGTTAATGATAATATGTCGACAATTGTACAAGCTCAATTAATGTTTTTAAGTAATTCTTCTAATGAAGATATTACAATGCATATAGATAGCCCAGGAGGTTCAGTTAAATCCGGACTTTCTATGGTAGATGTTATGGACTATATTGGAAATGATATTAGAACGATAAACACTGGAATGGCAGCTTCAATGGGTTCTGTTTTATTAGGAGCAGGAACTAAAGGAAAAAGAATGAGTTTAAGATTTAGTAGAACAATGCTACATCAATCAAGTGGAGGTGCTGGCGGAAATATACAAGATGCTAGAATTCAATTTGAGGAATGGGAAAAAGTCAATAAAACTTTATTTGAATTATTAGGAGAGTACTGTGGAAAAAACGCAGATCAAGTTAAAAAAGATGCTGAAAGAGATTTATGGTTAGGAGCAAAAGAAGCTTTAGACTACGGAATTATAGATGAAATAGTAGAAGGTACTGGAAAAACAAAACCGTGGTAAAATGAAGATAAATATCTATATAATGGAAGAAGATTTGGAAATATTACATAGACATATTTCTAAAGAAGAGTTTCTAGAAGAAGGAGAGCTTTTGTGGTATACTACAAATATTTTCAGTTCTAGTGTTACCTCAACAAATTGGCTTAGTATATCTTTAGACCCAGATAAATTTATAATGCTAAAAGAAAACAACATTTTAAGAAAACTATAAAAATGGAAAATACAATACTAAAAAAATTAATTAATAAGCAACTGGAGCCATATAATAAAACTTATAAAGATATTGAGTCAGACCCAAACTGGACTCATAAATTTGAAACTACTAAAGAAGCACAAGAAGAGTATATTAATTGGGCCGTAGATTATTTAATAACTGAAATGAAATTCAGTAGGAAGCTTGCAGAAATAGAAATCAGCTGGTTTATTTTAAATCATGGAATAGTAATAGAATCTGAACTTTCTCAAAAATTTCAATCCGAAAGAAAGAGATAAATAATACATGTCGGAAAGTATTACTTCTTGGTTTTTTGAACCACCAATAGATTTTGAATCAAAAAAATATAGGCTTCTAGATAATGCTTTAAAAGCAGAAAAACTTATCGAAGATGAAGATATAAAAGGCGCTATGGATTTCATAGAAGAACATTTAGTTTGTTTTTATAAGTTTAAAACTGAAAAAGAAATCATTAATTTTAATAAAAAAGAAATTATAGGAATCGACCCTTTAATGATGAATCTTATTTTTGCAGACCCTGAAATAGGAGTAGATAGACAAAAAGATATCGATATTTTATGTGATGTTGCTGAATTAGGAGTTTCAGAATTTGAAGCACTTCATTCTATATTTAGAATTAAATGGAGAGAAATTGACGATGCTATTAATTTAGCATATATGCCAGAAAAAACACCATTACTTAAAGGAGGTCATGTATTTTTATCTAACCCTGAAGAAAATTGGACAAGATTATATACGTTTGAAAATCCAGAAAATTGTAAAGATTGGAATTCTTTTAAGCTTAATTGGCATGCTAGTCATGACTACGACCATTCAAAAGTTCTTGACTTTGTAAGAAAGTTAAAAGAAAATAATGTTCAAAATATAATTATAAACGGTAGTATAAACGAGTCTTTTAAAAATATTAATTCAATAGATTTTATACTTTCCTGTAAAGTTTACTACAAATTACTGAAAGATTATATGTTTTAAAGAATATATAAACAATAGAATAAAAAAATAATAAACCAAAATGGCTTACGTTACTAGAGAAGATGTCATATTATATGTTCAGCAGATTACAGAATTTTCAGCGGGTGTTGACTGCCCTATCAGACTTATATTATATAAAGATTATTTAACAACACAGTTAGATTTATCTAAAGTAGATTCAATAACAGTTACACTTTTTGATGATGTTGGTAGAAGAGTTTTAACATATCATGAACCTGCAATTCCAGGAAAATCATTAGATTTATTATTAGGACAAGCTCAAAATGCAGAACAAGGTTTTTTAGAATTTATAATACCTGCTGCAAATAGTAACGACTTTGTAGGAGAAGACATATATGCTGTAGTAGGATTAGTTTGGACTGATTTCTTTCCAACACCTAAAACACTACAAACTCCAAAAATAAAAATAGCTAAAGTTTTAGGTTCTGCTGGTATTGCACCATCATTACCAAACGCTGTTATTGGAGAAACAGGACCAACTGGTCCAGCAGGATCAGGAAACGGGCAAATAGGTCCTCAAGGTCCTCAAGGACCAGCAGGAGCTACAGGACCTCAAGGACCCGCTGGTCCAGCAGGCTCTGGAGGAACTGGTTCTGGTAGTGGAGCAACAGGTGCTACTGGTCCTCAAGGTGCTACTGGTCCTCAAGGTGCTACTGGTCCTCAAGGACCTGCAGGATCTGATGGTTCTCCAGGTGCTCAAGGACTTCAAGGACCTGCAGGATCAGATGGAGCTACTGGACCACAAGGTGCTCAAGGAATTCAAGGAACTGCCGGTACTGATGGGGCTACAGGTGCTCAAGGTATTCAAGGTATTCAAGGACCTGCTGGAGATAAAGGCGCAACAGGTGCTCAAGGTATTCAAGGACCTGCTGGAGATAAAGGCGCAACAGGTGCTCAAGGTATTCAAGGACCCGCAGGTGCTGATGGTGCTGATGGTGCTAAAGGTGATAAAGGAGCTACAGGTGCTCAAGGACCTCAAGGTATTCAAGGACCTGCTGGAACAGGAGGTTCTGGTAGCGGAGCAACAGGAGCTACTGGTCCTAAAGGAGACAAAGGAGAGAAAGGAGATAAAGGAGATCCGGGAGATGCTGGACTTCAAGGACTTCAAGGACTTCAAGGACTTATTGGAGCTACTGGAGCACAAGGACTTATTGGAGCTACTGGAGCACAAGGACTTCAAGGACTTCAAGGACTTCAAGGAGATGTAGGACCTGCTGGTGCTGATGGTGCTACTGGACCACAAGGTATTCAAGGACCTGCCGGAACTGCAGGTTCTCCAGGTGCAGCAGGTCAAGCGGGACCTCAAGGTATTCAAGGACCCGCAGGTGCTGATGGTGCTCAAGGTATTCAAGGAGTACAAGGTCCTCAAGGAGATGTAGGTCCTCAAGGAGATGTAGGTCCTCAAGGAGATGTAGGTCCTCAAGGTGCTACCGGTCCCCAAGGTATTCAAGGTATTCAAGGTATTCAAGGACCTGCTGGTAATGGTGGAGGTGGCGGCTCTAGTACTTTATATTTAGCTAGAGTAAATTATGATGCTACTGAATTACCATCAGATATTTCATTTGAAGATCCGGGAGGTAATGGAGCATACGTTACCTCTAATGTAAGTGCTTTTGTTATTAACGTTCCTGAATGTGAATTTGAATTTACTAATGAAGATAATCCTCCAGTAAGTATAGTTGTTTATGGATGGGACTCAGTTGCGAGTAGATATAACATAACACATTTGAATGCAGGTGGAGATGAAGAATTATATAATTTAACCAACTTTACGATTTCACAAATAGGAGGAACAGACCACTATGAACCAGATTTGTTTGGTAGCTTTTCTAGTTCTAAAATAAAAATAGATATGGATAGATTAAATTTCAACGTTACAAAAACTGCAGGAGGTTTTGGTGGTTCTACTAAATTAGGACATGCTTATGTATTGTTTACATTTAATTCATAAAATAAAAAATGGCTAAATACGACCCAACCCACCCAGCACTATGTCTATCAGGAGTAGTGCAAACTAGTCCACCTACTGCAGTAGCCCAGTATGTTGAAGTAGATGAGACTGGTATGGCTGGTGTAGATATTGAATATAGACTAGTCTTAAATTCTATAAGTACACAATATATTTCTGATGAATCTGTAAGAGAGTCTAATTTGTACAATGCTATAGATATAAAAACTGGAGATTATATAACAGATACTAATGGGGAAATCGTTTTAAGAATAAAAACAGTTCATTCAAAAAGCCCATCAAGTATTGATATTGTTGTGGAGGATGTTGATGGTATATCTTATAGAACATATAATTCAAATACATTAGCACCATCTTCAAATGTTGTTATATTTGAATTAAGTGAAAATGGTTTACCTGTTTTTGCTGGAACAGCAGCAAATTCGTTTGTTGGAAATGCAATGGATAAATTACAATCTAGATTTTCAATAGATGAACATGACGAAAGATATAGATTTGACCATTCTTCGCCAATAAATGTTACAACTGGTGAAATAGTTACAGTTGACGATTTTGGTTCTTTAGTAAGACACGGAGCTACAGGTGCTGGAGAATTACCAGTAGGAACTGTTATTTCTACAACTAGAAACGGAAAAAGTATTTATGTAAAGCCTTTTAATAAAATAATAGAAAACTACCCAGATCCTAGTATTTTAACAGGAACTCCTGGAAATATTTATTATACTGATATTCAAAATCCAGGAAAAATTACAACAACTCAATCACCTGGTTCAAAATCAATCTATATGCATTTAAAAGATGCTACACCATCTGAAGTAAATACAACTTCAGCAACGGCTTTACCAGGTGTACAAGATATAATCAACATAAATAATATTACTATATTTGACGGTACTATAGGGCATAGTGTAAATACAAGTATAGATTTGATGAATATGATTAATGCTCAAACTTCAGCAACTAAAGTTTCAGCAACTGCAAATATTGCAAATATCGATGATTCCACTAATGTTTCATATTTACATGGTTCAATTGGAGAAGCAGTGGCTCTTTTATCTTCTGATTCTGGTGCAAATTTCACATATCCTGAAATAACTATAAGTGATGGGACTAATCAAACAAATGTGGTTTTTAATCCAAGCAATTATGGTTTAACTACCGTTGGTTATAATAATTCTACTCAATTTTTAGTTATAAGAGCTGAGGAAATATCACAGATTCTTAATACCGAATTTCAAAATTCAGGTTTAGATTTATTAGCATCTTTTTATACAGAGCCTAATAAAAATTATTCTTTCTTAAAAATAGAAGGACAGAATGGAGCTTCTATAATAATTACTAATGTTTCACCAGATGCATTTGGAACTAATTTTGCAGGTTCAACAAGTCCAGGTTCAATATCAGGTTTAGAACTAAATACACCTATAGGAACTCAAGCGTTTTTAAAATTATCAAGAGCAGATGGTGGAGATATATTAATTACCGGAGGAATAAAAGTCGGTAATGTTATTTCACCTAGTGGTGGTTATATTAATACAAACGGTTTTTGTTCATCTTCTTCCGGAAGTCCTGCATTAATAATGATGATAGAAGGTTCTTCTGACGGAGGTTCTTCTGATACTGGTGTAAATGTTCCTGACGACCATGATATGACACCTAACGCTACTAACGGAAATAACTCTCCAACTGGATTGTTTATTACATATAAGCCGTTCTTAGGTTCTAAGGTAGGTGTAAGAGTCAATGGAATCGATGCTAATTTAGGAGATTCTAATAATTATCAAACTAAAAGTTGTTATTTTAGCCCAGACGGATTTATAGTTAGAGATTTTAAAGACGTAGAAGCAGGAGACCAATTATATTGGAATGGAACCTTTGTTGGGTTTGAACTAGACTCAGGAGACGACTTAGATTTTATCTACCAGGCATCAGCCTCAAACTTCCCTTAAAAACTTCAGAATATAGTATTCTAAGATTATCTTAAAGTTGCTTTTTTAGTGCTCCGGCCAGAAAAGCTGTAATATATAAACAACATAGAAAATTACACGAATCTGTTGGATAAATACATACAAGAACATATTTTAAAATATTAAAAATAATTGGTCACGACAATAACGTCGCGGCTAATTTTTTGTGGTAAAACACAAAAGCCACACTAACGTGGAAATAAAAAAAACAAAAATAAAACATGAATTTAATACGTGCAAAACAATTAAATGCTTACAGACAATCAGGTGCAAACCAATTGCTTGCTTCATCAAGTTGGGCTAACCTAGATGCTTCTTTCGTTATCGATGCAAAGACTATCGGACTTAAGTTTGAATCTATGGATACTGCTTTAGCTTCTGAAGAGTCTGCAAGAATCGCTGCAGATGCTTCATTAGAAGTTAGAATTTCTGCCGATGTTGTCGCTTTACAAGACGAAATCGCTGCAACAAACACTGATTTCACATCAATTGACTTAAGAGTTTCTAACGATGAGGACGCTTTAGCTGCTGAAATAGCTGCTACTGATGCTAACTTTACTTCTTTAGACTTAAGAGTTTCTAATGATGAGGACGCTTTAGCTGCTGAAATCGCTGCTACTGATGCTGAAGTTTCATCTTTATCATTAAGAGTTTCTAACGATGAAGACGCTTTAGCTGCTGAAATCGCTGCTACTGATGCTGATTTTGTATCATCTGATGCAAGAATCGCTGCTGACGAAGCTGCTTTAGCTGCTGAAATAGCTGCTACTGACGCTGAAGTTTCATCTTTATCATTAAGAATTTCTAATGACGAAGACGCTTTAGCTGCTGAAATCGCTGCAACTAACGCTGATTTCATATCTGCTGACGCAAGAATGTCTGCTGATGAAGCGGCATTAGCTGCTGAAATATCTGCTACTAATGCTGATGTTACTTCAATCGACTCAAGAGTTTCTGCTGATGAAGCTGCTTTAGCTGCTGAAATTTCTGCTACTAACGCAGATGTTACTTCTTTAGACTCTAGAGTTTCTGCTGACCAGGCTGCTTTAGCTGCTGAGATAGCTGACACAAACCAAGACGTTAATGACTTAAATGATAGAGTTGATAACGTTCTTTCTTTAGGAGAAAACTCAAACGGAGTTGTTGAGAGTTTTATCGAAATGGTAAACGTTGTTACTTCAATCGATACTGAAAATGACCAAATCGTTTCAGATTTAATCGCTACAACTACCGCTTCTGTATCTTCATTAGATACAAGAGTTTCTGATTCAGAAGATGCATTAGCTGCTGAGATTGCTGCTACTGATGCTGATTTTGTATCACTAGACTTAAGAGTTTCTAACGATGAAGATGCATTAGCTGCTGAAATCGCTGCTACTGACGCTGAAGTTACTTCTTTATCATTAAGAATTTCTAATGACGAAGATGCATTAGCTGCTGAGATTGCTGCTACAGATGCTGACTTTACTTCATTAGACTCAAGAGTTTCTGCTGACGAAGCTGCATTAGCTGCTGAAATCGCTGCTACTAACGCTGATTTCGTATCGTCTGACTTAAGAGTTTCTCAAGAAGAAGACGCTAGAGTTGCTGGAGATGCTTCATTAACTACTAGAGTTTCTAACGAAGAAGATGCTAGAGTTGCTGGAGATGCTTCATTAACTACTAGAGTTGGTAACGAAGAAACTGCTAGAGCTGCTGCTGATTCTTCATTAGACTTAAGAGTTTCTAACGAAGAAGATGCTAGAGCTGCTGCAGATACTTCATTAACTACTAGAGTTTCTAACGAAGAAGATGCTAGAGCTGCTGCAGATACTTCATTAGAAGTTAGAATTTCTGCTGACGTTGTTGCTTTACAAGACGAAATCGCTGCTACAAACACTGATTTCACGTCTATAGACTTAAGAGTTTCTAACGACGAAGATGCATTAGCTGCTGAGATTGCTGCTACAGATGCTGATTTCGTATCGTCTGACTTAAGAGTTTCTAACGAAGAAGATGCTAGAGTTGCTGGAGATGCTTCATTAACTACTAGAATTTCTGCTGACGAGGCTGCATTAGCTGCTGAAATAGCTGCAACTAACGCTGACTTTATATCAGTTGACAACAGAGTTTCTGCTGACGAGGCTGCTTTAGCTGCTGAAATCGCTGCTACTAATGCTGACTTTACTTCATTAGACTCAAGAGTTTCTGCTGACGAAGCTGCTTTAGCTGCTGAAATCGCTGCAACTAACGCTGATGTTACTTCAATTGACACTGCAATTGCTGACGAAGAAGCTGCAAGAATCGCTGCTGATAATACCCTACAGGCTAATATCACTGCTGAGGCTTTAGCAAGAGCAAACGCTGATACTTCTTTAGAGACAAGACTTTCTGCTGAAGAAGCTACTCAGGTTGCAAATGTATCTTCATTAGATTTAAGAATTTCTAATGATGAGGATGCATTAGCTGCTGAAATCGCTGCAACTAACGCTGATGTTACTTCAATTGACTCAAGAGTTTCTGCTGATGAAGCTGCTTTAGCTGCTGAAATTTCTGCTACTAACGCTGACGTTACTTCAATCGACGCGAGAGTTTCTGCTGAAATCGCTGCTACTGATGCTGAAGTTGTATCTTTAGACGCTAGAGTTTCTGCTGACCAGGCTGATTTAGCTGCTGAGATTGCTGCTACTAATACAGATGTTAACGACTTAAATGATAGAGTTGATAACGTTCTTTCTTTAGGAGAAAACTCGAATGGAGTTGTTGAAAGTTTCGTAGAGATGGTTAATTTTGTTACTTCAGTAGATACTGAAAACGACCAAATCGTTACAGACTTAATTGCTACTACATCTGCTTCTGTATCTTCATTAGATACAAGAGTTTCTACAGAAGAAGCTACTACTGATGCTGAAGTTAATTCTTTAGACTCAAGAGTTTCTGCTGACGAAGCTGCTTTAGCTGCTGAGATTGCTGCTACTAACGCTGACTTCACTTCATTAGACTTAAGAGTTTCTAATGATGAAGATGCTTTAGCTGCTGAGATTGCTGCAACAGATGCTGACTTCACTTCATTAGACTCAAGAGTTTCTGCTGACGAAGCTGCTTTAGCTGCTGAGATTGCTGCTACTAACGCTGACTTCACGTCATTAGACTTAAGAGTTTCTAACGATGAGGACGCATTAGCTGCTGAAATCGCTGCTACTAACGCTGACTTCACTTCATTAGACTCAAGAGTTTCTGCTGACGAAGCTGCTTTAGCTGCTGAGATTGCTGCTACTAACGCTGACTTCACTTCATTAGACTTAAGAGTTTCTAATGATGAAGATGCTTTAGCTGCTGAAATCGCGTCTACTGATGCTGATGTTACTTCAATTGACGTTAGAATTTCTAATGTTGAAGAAGACATAATCGTTGAAGGTGACTTTGCTATGACAATGGTTGCAGGACCTGCAGTTGCTGGTTCTTTCATTGAAGAAGTTGTTACTGGAGATATCATCACAAAATCTTTAGAGGTATTCATTAACGGAATTCAATATTTCGATGGTGTTGCTACTGGAGACGTATCTATTACCGTTGCAGGTGGAAATACTACTATCAAAGTAGACCCATCTAACTTCGATTTAGATTCATCTGATGAAATCGTTTTCAAATATACTAAATTATCGTAATAAATAATTTAATATGGAAAGGGCCTTCGGGCCCTTTTTTTATGAACTAAAAAAAATAAATACATATAATAATTATGAAGATAGGAATCACAATTTCATTTAGAGAAAATTATTCAATATGGTCTAACGGTATTCAATTAAATGCTCTTATGTTAGCTGAAACCTTATCATTAATTAAAGGTGTAGAAGTATTTTTTTTAAATATAGCAAAATGCCCTGAAGAAAAAATACCATGGAGCTTAGAAGAATTTCCTACTTACTATCTTTATGATAAGTATTTAGAAGCTGATTTATTAATTTTTTTAGGTGGTAGAATTCAAAAACAATATGTTGATTTATTTAAAAAAGTAAAAGATAAAAAAGTTGTATTTTACAAATGTGGGAATGAGTTTATAGTTAACTTAGAAAAGAATCTTTTTGGGGAGGATATGAAAGAAGACGATAAATTAGAAAGCATATATGGATGTGACGAGATATGGTATGTTCCTCAACAACATGATACAAATAAAAATTACTTTGAGTGTTTATATAGAACACCTTCTAGACCAGCTCCTTTTGTTTATAGCCCAAGATGGTTGAACAAAGATATAAAAAAGAAAGAAGCTATATATAAGAAAACTATGTTATACAGTAATACAGGGGAACCAAAGAGAATATCTATAATGGAACCAAATATGAATATTGTTAAATATGCAATGTACCCTCTGATGATAGCTGAAACATACTACAGAAAAAATCCTGATAAAATAAAAGAAGTAAATATTGTTGGTGGAGATAGATTAAGTAAAAAACAAAATTTTCTATCAGTTGTAGATACTTTTGATTTAAAAAGAGATAAAAAGTTATTTGTTGAAGGTAGACAAGTTACTAGTTCATTTTTAGGAAACCATTCAGATATTTTAATATGTCATCAAACGATGAATCCTTTAAATTACATATATTTAGATGCCGCTTGGATGGGATATCCCATAATTCACAATGCCGAATATGTTAAAGATTTAGGGTATTACTATAGTGGAAATGAGGTAAAATCAGGTGCTAATAAATTAAAAGACGTGATAGACCATTTTGACGATGATGTGTCATATAATAAAAGACAGAAAAAAGTATTTGAAAGGTTTGATAATACTTCAAATGAAATGGTATTACAATATGATAAATTAATTAATAACATTTTTGCTAAAAAAGATTTAATGATTGATTCTAAGTTTGATTTTATGAAAAATAAATACGTTTTGTGCAAATGAAAAACTATAAAAAAAATATCATAAAAATATACGAAAAGTCTAACTTACCATTAAAATTAGAATTGACGCCAGAAACAGTTAGTGAGTTAATAATTAAAATAAGAAAATTAGATGCTTATAGAATTTCAGGAGGTGTTACAGATTCTATATTTGATTTAAACCCACAGTATGGTAAAACTCTTGCACATTTAATAACAGCAAATACTTTTTTTAAAAAAATAAGTTTTATCTATAATGAAGATACTTTTGATAAAATTAGTAGGCTTTTAAAACAAATAAAACTAGAATCAAACCAAGATTGGAATGGTAATAGTAAAGATTTTTTTAAAATTAAAGAATTCGCGAGTGTAAATATTAGTATAGACTCTCTTGTAGAGGGAAATGAACAAATAGAACATGTATGGGCTCATTTAGAACCAAATCAACTTTTAATTACAACTAAAAATATAAAAGACACATATCCAATAAAGGTAATAGAAGCTAAATTTATAGGTTTAAAAACAACAACAAAATTAAATATTTACAGAAAAACTTGGGTAAGACATGGTATACCAAGTAGATTTGGTGTTTTATAAATCTTCTAGATTTTTTCCTTTTGTTAAAGATACAAATTTCTTTATAAACTCTTCTTTTTCTTTCTCTTCTTTTAAAACATGTTCATAGTACCATGCTGCAGTTCCTTGAATTTCATCTATCATGTTTTGAATATCATTACATGCATTTTCTATTTCTTCAATATCTTCTTCAAAATCAGTAACATCAATATCTAATTTTACAGCACATACTATCAAAGGTGTTGGCTCTCCTAAATCATAAGACTCTGTACATATTTCATATATAGACCTAAGTTCTAATTTCTCAGTTTCGGATAAATTATCTGATATTTTATCAGGATGGCATTTTAAAACAATCTTTCTGAAAAGTTTTTTATACTTAGAAGACATTTCAATATGTTCTTTTTCTTCTTCTTCAATATCTTCTTCTCCATTAGGTAAATATTGGTCTGCATTATCAGATCCCGAAAGGGCCTTATTAAAATTTCTAGTTGCTTCAGAGTGCATTTCTTGTATGTCAATAAGTTCTTCGCTTAAGTATTCATACTTTCTTATTAATCTCTTGAAGTTTGATTTTTTAGCCATATCAATATATATTAAAATAAAAAGATATATAAACAAATAGAATAAAGTGTAAAAGTTTTCATGAACAATATTGCGCAAAAACAGATTAAAAATCTGGTCTTTGATATTTCACGTTTGTATAGAGCTTCTGATATTTTTAACAGAGCAACGACATATACAATAGGAACTCCTGGAGAAGGAGAGGCTCAGCTTGATAATCAGACAGCTTCTTCAGTAACTACACTTCATATTCACACAAAAGACAACCTTACCGGAAATAGATTTTCTAATTTAGATTCTTTTCAAAAAGACGACACGTTAATAATACATACTCAGTCAGGTGATGTTGCAAAATATAATATTTTATCAATTCAATCAGTGGTCGACTCTTCTAGCGAAGGTCACTTTATTCTAACACTTCAACATTCTTTCGGTTATAGCGGAAGCTTTTCTATAGAAGAGCTAAGTTATTATTTTAGAAGATCGGCTTCTGATGAATTGATACAAGATTTAAAGGCAGAATTGGCATTTATTAGCGCAGGTTTTGATGCTAGGTCAACTGCAGAAACAATAGCACGTGCAAATGGAGACAGTGCAATAAATCAAACTATTTCTTCTAAAAAGAAAGTATTTAATGAAACGCTTAGTTCTACTGCAACTACTATAAATCATGACATGGGAGATGAAGATGTAATAGTACAGGTATTAGATTCTTCTGGTAATGTAGTATTAGCTACCATAAATAACTTTACACTAAATTCTATTAATGTTGCAGTAAGCGTTACAGGAACTTATAAAATAATAATTATAGCATAAAATGAAACTAAAACTATTTGAACAATATCTTAACGAAAAAGAGGAATCCGATATTAAAAAGTATTTTAAAAAAGTAACTTTTTTACTTCCAGGAACCAGTAGTAACTCTCTATCAGGAACTGCATCGTCATACCAAAAATTAAATGATGGCTGTTTAGAAGAGGTTTTTAATACTGTTTTTTGTAGAAGTAACCAATCCCATTTTAAACACATGCCTGCCAAACAGGTAAAATATATCAACTCTTTAAAAGTAAGTAATAAAATGCCCGTAGTTTATTATGGCGGTAATCAACCAGCACCTTTGCTTTTATTAAAAAATAATAAAATACCAGAAACAATAATGTACAATAACCCAAAATCAATGGGTATAAGTTCAAATAAATCTGATTTCTATAAAATGTTTAAAGACTCTAATTTTATATGCAAAACAGAATATACAGCAGATGATGCTATTAAAAAATTAAAATTTCCTATAATAGCAAAACCAGATGCTGGACATTCAGGTGCTGATATAGAATTTTTTAAAACATCTTCTGATTTAGAAAAATCTGAAAACAAATCAAAATTTCAAAACTATTCAGAAGCTAAAAATTTAAAAAGCGAATATCGTGTAATGGTTATGAACGATAGTATTATTTCTATATATGAAAGAGTTTCTAAAAAAGGAGACCCTATTAAAGATAAGAAGAGCGAAGATTACGTTAGTTTTGTATATGTAAGACAAGAGCTCTCTAAATTAGATTTTGTAAAAGACACTGAAAACATTATTAAAGAAATAAGAGAAAAGGTTAAAGGTGGAATATGGTCTGTTGACTTGATGATAGATGAAAATAATGATAAATGGGTTGCAGAAATAAATAGTGCATCTGGTCTTTCAGCTGAAAGAATGGTTGAAGTATATTCTGCAGTTTATAAAGATTTTTATAAAGAAGAACTTCCTGAAAAAGTTACGAAATATCTATATGACAACTATGTTGTTCCAGTCCATGAAATAAACGTCAAAGAAAATGCAAAATGGATAAAAATGTCTAAGGGAAAGTCTAATGAATATGAGAAATATCTTTGAAACAATTTAATAGCTTGACATATAAGCTATATGTACACTAAAGACCAACTTAAAAGACTTATTTTTATAGACATTGAAACTTCAAGCGGATATGAAGATTATGCTACTTTTTCTAAAAAACACCCAAAAGAAATAAAATTTTGGAATAGAAAAGCTGAACAATTAAGAGATACTAAAGAACTTCAAGATAAAACCGATGGTGAGTTATACAAATCGCATTCTGCTCTCTATCCAGAATTTGGAAGAATTGTTTGTATTTCTATAGGACAAATTAGATTCGATCAGTTTGATAAACCTGAATTTTTAGCTAAATCTTTTTATGGAGAAGATGAAACTAAAAACGTACAAGACTTTATAGATTTTTCACGTGGACTCTTTAATAAAGTTCCAGATATTAAATTCGTAGGACATAATTTAAAAAACTTTGACATGCCTTATATCATGAAAAAGGCATTCATCTACAATATTAAAATACCTGCAAGATTTCATTTTCATGATGTCAAACCATGGGAAAACTGTTTAGTAGATACCCTTAATCTCTGGAGGTCTTCAGGTATAGGCTACGTATCTTTAGAACATTTGACTATATTACTAAATGTAGATAATCCAAAAGAAGCAGAAGTTTATGAAAATGACCATGGTGGTATTGCACGTGCTTTTTGGAATAATAAACTTGAAGAACTTAAAGATTATTGTGAAGAAGATATAAAAGCTACTGCAAATATTTTACTTAGATTATCACACTATGATACAATTACTGAAAACATAGAGATAAATAAAGTATGACAGTATTAAAATTTGAAGATTGGCAAATATTAGAAAAACTAGATGATTCTAAATTTTACACATATCTTATTCATAAAGGGGATAAATCAAAACCAGAATATATAGGCTACGGTACTGCAGGAAGAACTAAGTCTTCATTAAGTAATTTTAGAAAAAAGTACGGTAAAAATGCTGAATTAGAAATAATGGGAACATTTAATTCTAAAGAAGGCGCTCTTAAAAAAGAAGCAGACCTAACTAAAAAATACGGTATTAAATCAGAAGGTGGTAAACTTAAAAATGAAAGAATAGCAAAAGAACCATCTGATAAACTCAAGAAAAAACACAGTGATGGTCTAAAAGGAATAAAGAAATCTGATGAGCATAAAAAAAATATCAGTAAAACTCTTTCTAAGTCTACAAAATCTAAAGAACATTCAGCTGCAATAAGTGCTGCAATGAAAGGAAATTCTAACGCATCAAAATAATTTACTGGAACTTACTTACTGTATGACAAATATGGCATACAATATCTTGAATATATGACAATTTGTCATAAAAACAACTTTGGCATAGTTTTTGACACTATATTATATGTAACACAAAGTTGCAATTAAATATAAATTAAAAACGAAAACAAAATGATTTACAGAAATTTTTTTAACGCATCAATCGATAATTTTTTTAATGATGTACATGAAAGCTGTCAAGCTGAAGTAACTAATTTAGAATTAGCCTTACCTGGTTTTTCTAAAAAAGATATTAACATAGAAATAGAAGGTAGAACTTTAACTATTTCTTCAGAGGTAGAAAAAGAAAAAGAGACTAAATATATTAGGTCTTTTGAAAAATCTTATATTCTACCTTCAAATGCAGATGGCAATGCTCTTACTGCGAAAATGGAAAATGGTTTATTGACAATTGATTTTGGAAATAAATCTGAAAAAAAGAGTGTCACTATAAAGTAAAACCATAATATATCTGGGGTAACTTTTTAAAATAATTGAAAAAAGGTTGCTCCAGATTTTTTTATGTCGTTTTTTATTCTTATATTTATACTATAATAAAACAAAAATAAATAAAGATAAATATAATATGAAAGATTATTTTGATAATGAATTTAATAGTGAAGATTTTGAATTTAATAACGAAGAGTGGTTAAATAAAATAAATAAGCTATTTAATAATGGTGATTTAGGTAATAATCTAAATTCTGAAAATTCGTTTTTTAGCGAATTAGATTCATGGGACGATGCTAGTTATATTGATGATATAAACAACGTTGAAAAAATGGAGGAATTTAAAGCAGAAGATTTATTAGACCCAGATAGCGCATTTTCAGAAATCATGAGAAAACTTGAAAGAATCAAGTTTGAAAAATCAATGAATGATAACTTTGAAAATATTAAGAAGCATGGGATTGATGTTATAGAATTAAAAAGTAAATCTAAAGAAGATAGAAGAAGAGTTGTTGAAACTATCAACATAATGAATGAAACTTATTTAGAGCGCGAAGAATACGAGAAATGTCAGGTTCTTAAACCCATTTTAAATAAGATTAAAAAAGAGATAAAGATATGAAACATTTAGCAAATTTTGAAATGAACGAAGGGAATTCAAAAGCAGATTTTAATCTTAAAATAAGAGAGCTTAAAGAAAAGATAGATGATACTGAAGATAAACTAGATGATTTGACAGATAAGCTTAAAGATGTAAAAGACCCTTTAAAAAATGAGCTAATGACAATGACTATCCAAAAATTAGAATTTAAACTTAAAATGCTAGAAGTTGACCTTAAAATCAATAGAATAAAAAGATCGGAAGTTTAAAATGAAATACTTAAAATCATTTAAACTCTTTGAACATCAAGGCACTGGAGATTCCACTGGAGAAAATAACTCTCTATATAATATAAGAAACTTTAAAGGAAGTATAAAAGACTTTGACGATTATATAAAATCTAAGATGGGTGAAACAAATCCTTATAAAGATACTATAATGGTTAACGGACCACATACTGGTGAAAAGGACAATAGTCTGCCTTATCAAGATTTTCAAAATGGTAAATCAGACCTCGTAAATAATAGATATGGAAAATAATAAACTCACACAAGAACTTTTAAAAAGTTTAAAAAGAATTGCAGACGCTTTAGAGAATTCTAATAAATTAAAAGAAGATGCTCAAAAAAGAACTGTAAAATTTGAAAAAATTCAAGAAAAGAAAGCTGCTTTAGAATTAAAAGAACTTCAAGAAAAAAGAAAAGTTACTCAAGTAACCGAGTTTTTTGCTACAAAAATAGAAGAAGACTCTAAACCTAAAGATGTTGAGTAATTACTATGAAGTTCTTGGTTTAAAAAAAGGAGCATCTGATTCTGAAATCAAAAAAGCTTATAGAAAACTAGCAAAACAGCACCATCCTGATGCTAACGGGGATGAAGAAAAATTCAAGAAAGTATCTGAAGCATACGAAGTTTTAGGAGATAAAACTAAAAGAGAAAATTACGATAGATATGGAAGTGCGGGAGGAAATCAGTGGGGAGGTTCCAATAATCCTTTTGGTGGTTTTGAAGATTTATTTAAAGAACATTTTGGTAGAGGGTTTTCATCAAGTGCACGAGCAAAGGGTCGTGATATGACTTTAATATTGACTGTAACTTTTGATGAGGCATATTTTGGTTGTAGAAAAAACGTAGACATGCCAGGAGGAGGTCCTAAATTAGCAATGAACTTTAAGCCAGGTTTAAAAAATGGACAAAAATTTAAAGTTGCTGGAAAAGGAGGAGTAAACCCATACAATGTTGATGCACCTCGAGGTGATTTAATTATTAATATTGAGGTTTTGCATGATGTTAGATGGATATTACAAGGAAACGATTTATGGTATGAATTAACTTTAGACTGGTATGATATTTTATTGGGTTGTAAAAAAGAGGTGTATACACCAGAAGGGCCTGTATTAATTAAGATACCTGAAAAAAGTATACCAGATAGAGTATTAAGAATAGCAGGAAAAGGTTTTCCGATATATAATAGTAATAATAAAGGAAATTTGCTTGTAAAATTAAACCCTAATTGGGGAAATTTAACACAAGAAGATTTAGAATTACTTAAAAAAATAAAAGATAAAAAGTGAGTATATTTTTTGAAGATGGAGAACATGAAGATTTATTAAGTATGTTAGTTAATAATGAAGTAAATAATCCTAAAGTTTATGAAGAAGTATATTTAGCAGTTATAAAAAATGAAGACTATGTACTTTATGGCCAATATCCTAAAGAAACAAAAATTAAAGCAGTTGAGTCTTTAATAGAATACTTCATAAAAACAGATGAATTTGAAAAATGTCAAGTTTTACATAAAATAAAAAATAAATTATAGATGTTACTAGTAAGCAATAAAGATGGGAATATTGAAAAAGCTCTAAAGGTTTTAAAAAGAAAAGTAATTAAAACTAAGCAAAATCGTAAATTAAATGATAGAAAACAATTTACAAAAAAATGTGTTAAAAGAAGAGCTGAAATAGGTAAAGCTAAATATGTTCAGCATAAATTCAAAGATGGAAAATCTAAGAGATGATATTATCATAATCTCTTAATTTATACCCCAGATCAAATACGGAAGGCCAACTTAAATATATAACATATAATAAAAATTATAAGTATGTTACCTTATTTAAACAACGAAGACCATGATAAACTCTTATCTGATTCATACGAACTTCTTACTAAAAATTTAACGAAGAGCGTAAATAGGTTTGTGGTTTATAAAGAAGGTACTCAATCTATCGAAATACCGCATGGTATAGGACAAAGGTCTAAATACATAGACTTATTAATCAAACACTTTACAGAAAAAGAAGAATACGAAAAATGTTCAGTTCTTCTAGAACTTAAAGAGCTTGTTGAAATGGCAGGCGACTAAAAATAATATAATGAATGGCAGGAAGTAACCGGAAAGGAGCTAGTTTAAAAACAAAAATTACAAACTCTCTCAAAAAAGTACAACTAAGAAGGTCTCAAGAAAATTATGTAAGAACTGTAGAAAATAATGAGATTGTCTTTTGTCACGGACCTGCAGGAACTTCTAAAACTTTTACAGCATGTTATTTAGGACTAAAGATGTTAGCATCTGGAGAAATAGATAAAATAATACTATGTAAGCCTCTTGAAGAAAGCGGAAAGAGTTTAGGATATATTCCTGGAGGAATGGATGAAAAGATAGCACCTTGGGTAAAATCATATAAATCAAATATAGAAAAAATAATAGGCGTTGAAGAATGTGAAACTCTTTTTGAAAAAAAGGTTATTAGTTTCGAACCACTTGCATTTATGAGAGGAGATACATTTGATAGTGCGCTTATGATATTAGATGAAGCACAAAATGCTGAAATGAAAAGTTTAATGCTATTTATAACTAGAATGGGCAAAAAAAGTAAATGCATTGTAGCTGGAGATATTAATCAATATGACATCAAAGAAAATAAAGTTAGTCTTCCTAAATTTATAGAAATTATAGAGGGTGTCAAAGGTGTTGGCAAACATGAGTTTACCGAAGAAGATATTGTTAGAGCTAAAATTTTAAAAGATATTGTTAAGAAATACGATAAGTGGAAATATAATAACGGTAAATAAACTTTTTACATTTTTTTCATATAACATATATGGATAAAGCGATACAAATTAAGTTAAAGACTTTTTTAAATGAAGACCTAGTAGAAGTAGGCTTAGATGAAGCAGGAAGAGGAGCCTTAGCAGGTCCAGTAGTTACTTCTGCTGTTATAATGCCAAAAGACTTTAATCATCCTTTAATCAAAGATAGTAAACTCTTAAATGAATCCCAAAGACAAGAGGCTAGAGAACTTGTATTAGAAAATGCAATAGCACATCAGACTTGTGCGATTGATGTAGATAAAATAGAAGAAATGAATATTTTAAGAGCTACAATGGAGGGAATGAAAACATGTTTAGATAATATGTCTCGGGGATATGATGAGTTTGATTTTATTCTTGTAGATGGCGATCAGTTTAAAGGATGGAATGGTATTCCATTTAAAACAATAACAGGTGGAGATAATAAATACACTTCTATTGCAGCGGCATCTATTCTTGCTAAAACAGAAAGAGACTTAATTATGAAAAAATTAAATGAAGGTAATGAACATTATGGTTGGAATAGTAATAAAGGCTATGGTACCGCAGCCCATATTAAAGCTATTAAAGAACATGGTCCTACACCTCAGCATAGACATAGTTTCATTAGCCACATGTTAACCACAACTAATACTTTATTTTGAAAGGCCTCATAATAGGCATATCACTCTACTTTTTAGCTCAAATCATGGTTTGGTTTCAGACTAACAGTCAATTTATATGGCCATGGGCTAAAAACAATCCTTTAATAATTTCAATGGTTTTTGGAGGGTTTACGACATACATATTTATTCTTGGAACAAAATTTGTTGCGGCACATTATGGTGGATTAGTTTGGCCAGGAAGATTTATAGGTTTTTCAGCAGGAATGTTAGTTTTCGCAGGTCTTACTTGGTTTATTTTAGGAGAAGCTATAAACTTAAAAACAATAATAAGTTTAATTTTAACAACATGTTTGATTTTAATTCAATTATTTTGGAAATAAATCACTCCAGATTTTTTTATGTCGTTTTTTTTTCTTATATTTATACTGTAGTTAATTAATAATAACAACCTTTAAATATAATAAACATGAACAAAACTGATAAAATGAACCCAACCGTTAAACACTTTTTAGACCAAATAAGAAAAGGTCAATATAAAGCAGCCGCTCAAATTTACTTTAATAGAGCTTATCAATATCAAAAAGAATTCAATGAAATTCTAGATAACTGTTTTCTCGATCCCTATTATAACGGTGTAAAAGAAGTTGTTATGTTAGAACTAGAAAATTTAGAAGGTTATGGAGAACATAACGACCAAATATAATAAAAATGCTAGAAAATTTAAACGAAAGAGAACAAAAAATAGTCAAAGAATATTCTAGACTACACCAAGAGTTAGCTCAAATAACAAAAACAATGGACTTGCTCAAAAAAAAATCTAATGAAATATTAGAGGATTTAGAAAAATTAAGAAAATACGAAAAAGAGACAAATGACCGTTAAAGAACAAAGAGAAATATTGTTTCAAGAAATAGAGAAACATTTTATGGTAGAAGATTTTTTAGAATCTATACAAGCCAACGTTGAATCTCCTGGAGAAAAAGAGTTAGATATGCTTTGGAGATGGCTCATTAAAAGAAAGCAATTTTCTCGAGTAATTGCTAAAGGGCAGCCTATAACTAGAATTCATCTAGCAATGTTTATTAAATATCGATATAATGATAGTTGGTATATGGACTTTCAAAAAACTAAATCATAATGGCAGAACCAAGACCACCAATAGTTGTAATTTACAAAAAAAGCGAAAGGGCTAACAAGAAATATATGACCGTTATTTATAACAGAAATATAGATGATGTCATAACTAAAAAAAGAAAGCCTTTAATCGATAATAACTTTGTAATAGAGGATATCGGTGTGGGCACATTCTTTATTAAGGAATACATGAAACAACATAAATTAAATAAATATAATAAAATAAAGTAACTATGATGAAAGAAAGCGATTTGAAATACCTTAACCATCTACATTATGTGTTAGATGAAACTGTTGAAAATTTAGAATCTGTAAAAAATGCTAAAAAAGATTTTATTGAAGAACAAGAGCGTTCATGGACTAGAAAAGGTTCTAGAGCAGATGGTAATTTAAGATTTAAAAACTTCATAGAAAAAAACCCTGATTCAGAATCTGCTAAAAGACTTAACAGTTTTGAAAAAAGACAAAGACATTTGGTTAAAGAAATAGATAGACAGAAGAATTACATAAAAGACTTTGAATCTAAAAAAGAATCATCATGCTAACTATATTATTGACATATATTTCTCTTGGAATTCTATTTAATTTATTTATAGACTTTCTTGTATGGCTTTTCTTTAAATTAGAAGTGTTACCTTTAGATGATGCTGAATTTATTCCATGGGATACTAGAACTAAATTTTGGGTAACATTTGCGTGGCCTCTAGTTATGGGTTTTCTATTGCTATGTATATTTATTAAACCATCAAAAAAAGAAAATAATGAATAAAGTAAATTTAGGATATTGCTGCATAAACCTTACATTAGGTGAAAAAGGTATTAAAGTTGGCAGAAGTATGATTAAAAAGACGTTTCATGAAAAAGGTCTTGAATATGCAGGTGAATTGGCACTCCAAAACGTGAGAGACCTTGTTGAAATTATTAAATGGAATAATTCAAATGGTGTAAAGCTGTACCGAATGTCAAGCAATATGTTTCCATGGATGTCTGAGTACGAACTTAAAGACCTTCCTACATATTACAGAATTAAAAATTTATTGATAGGTGCTGGTCATATTGCTAGAAAAAACGGGCAGCGAATTACTTTTCATCCAGGTCATTTTTGTGTTATTGCAAGTTTAAACCCTGAAGTTGTTAAAAAATCTATGAAAGAACTTAACCAACATGGAGAAATAATGGACTTAATGGGACTTCCTAGAACTCATGCATTTCCTATCAATGTTCATATTAATAGTGCACAAGGAGGTAAAGAAGCAGCAATGAGAAGATTTTGTAATTCTTTCATCATGTTGGACGAATCTGTACAAAAAAGACTTGTTGTAGAAAATGACGATAAAAAAGCACAGTATTCTGTGAAAGACCTTAAAGAAGGAATCAGTGATGTTATTGGCTGTCCAGTAATGTTTGACTACCACCATCATTGGTGTTATGAAGACCCAATGCCAGTAAAGGAAGCATTTGAACTTGCACGTTCTACTTGGCCTACTGATATTACGCAGTGTACTCATTATAGTTCATGTAAGAAATTACATGAAGATACTAGTGTTATGAATCGTGCGCACGCTGATTATATTTATGAAGACATTCCAACCTTTGGTTATGATGTTGACGTTGAATTAGAAGCAAAAGCCAAAGAGCTTGCTTTTATCATGTATCGAAAAAAAGAATTTCCTATGTCAATATCTTCTATCGATCCTATGTTAGTAGACCAATACTAAAATATTAATATAATATAAGGGATATATAATATCTAAACGTAAAAAGAAATAATAACATGGAACGTACAGAAACAAAAGTATTATCGTTTGAAGAATATTCATCTAGAAATTCTACAGCGACTGAAGAAACAGAAGAAATCAACGGTGATGTTGAATCTACAGATGAACTAGAAGAGACTGAAGAAGATGAACTAGAAGAGACTGAAGAAGAAGTAGAAGAGGCTGAGGATGATGAAGACAATATCTCAGAAACAAAAACAGTAGCTGAAATGATGGAAGCTATGAAAGAAGCTATGAAATCTGAAGCAAAAGCTTACGAGGCTGATGACTATGATGAACATACTATAGAAGCTTATTTAAAAGAAACTGCTGCTCTAGTAGGAGGAAACGCTGCAGATGCATTAGAAGAAATGCATGATACCGATGAAGACTATACTAAAGAAGCTTACGAAGGAACTTTAAATGCTATGAAAGAGGCATACGCTAAAAAAATAGATGAGGCATGCGAAGCTTATAAAGCTGAAGGAACTGAAATTAAAGAAACTGAAGACGAAGCTGAACCTAAAGTAAATGATAGCGCTGAGGAAGAATTAGAAGATTAATAATTACACAGTATATAAACAAATGAAAAGCTAGCTATATAAATTATAGTTAGCTTTTTTAATATAAAGAATATGCCTAAAATAGAAATCAATAAAGTATATATGAATGTCGCATATCAGTTTGCTAAATGCAGCTATGCTGAAAGGAGACAAGTAGGTGCGGTAATTGTAAAAGATGGAGCTATAATCAGTTTCGGATATAACGGTACACCAAATGGCTTTGATAATTGTTGTGAAGTTAATGACACTACAAAGAAAGAAGTCCTTCATGCCGAATCTAATGCTATCTCGAAAGTGGCCCAATCCACTATAAGTTCGACAGGGGCGTCGTTATATGTCACTACCTCCCCATGTTTTGACTGTGCAAAACTGATAATACAATCTGGAATAACGAAAGTATATTGGACAGAAGCATATAGAGACCTATCAGGTATAGAGTTACTAAAGAAAGCTAACATAGAAGTAGAACGTATTCACCCTGAAGAACTAAACATTAATGAATAGTATAAAAGATATAATAGACACAGCTTTAGATAAAAAACTTTTTGGTACAGATTTCAAGTTTAGAACTAATCAAAGAGAAACTATAGAAGCAATTTGTAATTTATATCTTAAAGACCCTGAAAGTACATTAATACTAGATGCTCCTACAGGTACAGGTAAATCTATAATAGCCTTATGGTCTTCATACATATTAAAGGAACTAGGTAACACTGGGTATTTAATAACCTCCGACAAATCACTACAAGACCAGTATGAAAGAGACATCATCAAGTTTAAAACTGGAAGTGCTTCAGTACGAGGAATCGATAACTACATCTGTGACGTAAACGGGCTAAGTTATAGTATGGGAGAGTGTAAGATGAGAGGTTACAGCATTAACCAGTCTTTGGCCCTTCAATGTTCTTCTACCTGTGGATATATTAATAGCCGCCAAAAAGCCATTAATAGTCCTGTTACTTTAGCAAACTACAGTTGGTGGCTAATACAACAGAATTATGTTAATCTTAAAATAGCCCAGCACCAGCAAAGCTTAGAGAAATCTGATACTGGGCCGAAGGCCCTTGAATCTAGTGTAGATTTGGATGAATATGATAATTTTTTTCCGTTTAAAAAACGGGACTTTGCTTTCTTTGATGAAGCACATAAAGTAGATGAAATAGTTCAGCAACATTTTTCTCCAATTTTAAAAAAATTTCCCCTTTTTTCAACGGTAGATTTGATTGACTTTTTGATTTCAGAGGGCATAAGAACTTCAACAGCTGGAAGAACATACATTGAAGGTCTAATAGATGAGATTCTATTTGAGGAGACAAATGAAGGAATGTTCTTTAGACTAAATAAACTAAAAACTTTTTTAAGTGGTGTCTTAAGTAAAAGAAAGGAATTGCAAAAAGCAAGTAGGTTTAAATTTGGAAGAAGTGTTGAAAAACCTCTTCCTAAAAAATGGAGTAAAGCATTTAAACAGTTTGACTACATAAAAGACGTGCATTGTAAGTTGGAAGACTATTTAGAAATAATAGAAAAAGAAGGGCTTCAATCGATGCTCTTTAGTAAAAATATCCAAGAAGGTGAAATAAAGTTGATGTGTCTAAATGAGGCAACAATGATTAAAAAACACCTTCATAAAAGATCTGGTTTTAAAGTTTTTATGTCAGCAACAATTGGAGACCCAAAGACATATATTAGAGTAATGGGAATTAAAAATGCAAATGTAATTAGATTATCAAACGACTTCAACTATGAGAAGTCACCTATTATATTTGTAAATAGATTTAAAATGTCAATGCAACATAAAGAGAAAAGTCTTCCTGAAGCGATTAAAATGCTAGATAAGATACTTGACAGGCACGAAAGTCAAAGAGGACTTATTCACACGGGAAGCTACGAGTTTACTCAATATATAAAACAACATTCTAAACATATTAAAAGAATTATAGAATATAAAAATTCTTCTGAAAAAGAAGATGCTTTAATAAAATTTAAAAAAGGAGTTAATGGAATAATTATGGGACCTTCTATTTTAGAAGGGCTAGATTTTAATGATGAGTCATGTAGATTTCAAATATTCTTTAAAATACCATTTCCTTCTTTGGGAGACCCTTTGACTATAGCAAAAATGAAAGGTTCTCCAGGATGGTATGATTGGAAAACTGGTGTAACCATAGAACAGGGTATAGGCAGATCTGTTAGAAATTCTAATGATTGGGCTATAACTTATATTTTAGATGCCTGTTTTAATAATATAATGCAAAAAACTAACTTTTTGTCTAATGACTTAAAAAATAGGATTAAGATAATAAAATAATATAATAATATAATAATATGAGTATAAAAAAATATAGAGTAGAAAGCCTTGATTTTGTAAAACAACAATATGATGATTGGGGTAATGAAAAGTTTTTTAACTATTACGTTAAAGGTGAGGCTTTTATAGGTAATGCGGAAGCTATTGATTTTATAGATAAAGTGTTAAAAGAAAATATAAACGGTTGGGTTATTAAAAATAATGCCGAAGATTAAATATACATGCTATGGGTTTCTTAAAGAAACTTTTTGGAAAAACTAAATATAAACCTAAAAGAAGTAAAAAAATGGCAGAAAAATCTGATAAAAAAATATATGTTTGGACCAAGTCTGAACGGGCAGGTAAAATAGTTATTGAAAAAGGAATAGAAGACGGATGGTTATATTTTGAAGATGGCTCTAGAATAAATCCTACATTAATAACAGAATATTTAGAAGAATGTGAATCTATGGAAATTGCTAAAGAAAATTCAACTATATTAGGTGCTAGCGTTGCAAAACCTGTTTTTGCAGATACCCCAGAAAAAATGGAAAAAGTAGAAAACAGTAGGAAAGTTCCAGTAACCGGTGATGACCCTTCGTATGTAGCCGAAGAAGAGACTGCTGCTAGCAGTAGTTCTATTATATCTAGTATAGTTTCCAAGCTAAGTAAAAAGAAAAAGACAAATTTTGAAATTAAAATAGGAGTTAACGTTCCTGGAAAAACAGTGTTTAATGCTTTAAAAGACGAATTAGGAGAAGAAGAACTTTTAGAAGGACTAGACTATCATGTAGAAAATCAAATAAATAATATAATTGACGATATTAAAAATCAAGTAAAAACCCAAATATCAAAAACCTATGAGTAATAGAAGAGAAAAGAGAAGAATGTTTAGGCAATTAGGAGTACTTAAAAAATTAAGTGAATTGCAATTTATGGACCCTACTCGAATTGAGTTTAGAAAAAGAAATAGAGAGGAAGGCAGAGCAAAGCATGAAAAAATGCTTGAAGAAATTGAAACTGCAAGATATGAAAGATTAGAACATTTATCAGTACAGTATCTAGAAAAAATGAAAGAAAAAGGACACAATACTGAAGAGTTAGGTTTTTTGGAAGAAGCATTTGCTCTGCGATCTGTTAAAACAGAAAATTATAGAGCAGATAGAAAACAAGCAAAAAAATTAGAGTTAAAAGCTCAAACTTCGCTACAAAAAAGAAGTAAAAAGAATGACTAATATCGACATAGAAATAGCTGATAATGGTGTTGTCAAAATATTAGAAGATGATAACATTAATGGAGCTGGAGAAATATACACTTCTAGAACACTATATGTTTTCGATGAAGATGCTGATTTTAAAAATAGATTAAAATTTTTAAATGATATATGTTTAGACGTTGGTTTAGAAAAAGGAAGTGACCTAGACCCTAAAAAATTAGAAATAAAGGTCACTCCAAAACCTAAAAAATTAGAAGAGTTAACGGCAGCCGAATTAAAAGGCAGAATAACTAGTGCTGAAAGACTTCTTGATAGGTATAAAAAACAACTCAGTAAATATGAAATTAAAAGTTGATTGTATTTGGTGCAAAAATAAAACTCAATTTAATAAACTTGCTAAAGAAATAAGAAAGCAAGAAGATTTTGACAAAACAAAAAATCAAATTATTTCTTACAATGAAGTTTGTGATAGATTATCTAAGAGCGATCCCTTTGGTCATGTTCCTTCAGATACTATAATATCTTTACAAATTCAAAAGATGATAAGAAACTTAGTTGAGAAAAACAAAAAATCAGAAAATTATAATGAAGAAGATACTGCAAACATAACATATCTTCTAAAAAATTTAGATAAAGATAATGTATTAAACTTTAAAAGCTTCTTATCGGAAATATCAGGTGGATTAAAATTTGATTTAGTAGTTATTAATGTTGAAGAAAATTTAGACCCTTCAGTGTTAAGTAAGTTTGATAACGTGAAGTTTCTAGATAATGATTAGACATAAACTTTTCTCTAAAGGAGATTCTATACATGCTTTAATTTCTACAACAACTCACCCCAATATTTTATTTGCAGTAAGAGGAGTCATACACGATATTCAATTCGACGAATACAATCCACAATATCAAATTAAAATAGATAAAATGTATGAGGATATTGCCTTTGTAAAAAGATTCTTGATTAAAGGCAGAACTATTAGAGATTTTAGTGGTTCTGATTCTAGATACAAATTAGTTAGAAAAAACCTTAAAACAATAGATGATTTTGTAGAAAAAACATACAATGGCGATAATTGGGAAAAGTATTTAGTAGTTGTAGACAGTGTGTATTGTTGTAAAACAAGAAAAGAGCAAATAGACTTTTTTAATAATATACAGACATTTCTTATAGAACAAAATCTTAAAGAACTATTTGATATGAGTACTCGTAAACAATATAGTAGAGGAGAGTTGTATTTCCATACAAGATTTGATTTTATTAATTCACTTAAAAGATTCTTAGGAGAAAGAGCCCCAAATAACAAACAGTGGTTTGATGACTTAACTGAAAAACCAGGAGCCGAAGATTTAGACAAACACGTCTAAATTTATTAGATATATAATAAAAAATCTTTTTATTTATGGCTTATATTCCAGTAGTTGATGATTTAATTTGGGTAGCAACTGAAGTAGGTTCAGCAGGTGTTGACGCAGCAAAATGGATATATAAAAACGCTAAGACTGGTGTTGACGAAGTTTTAAATGCTAGAGTTATAGGTGCTAAAGGAAATCCTCCATTAACTAAAGAAGAGAAAAAAGCTGCTTTGCAGGCAGAACTGGTAGGAAATGTTAAGCAATTAGTATCTGATATTAAAAAAGACATAAGTGGACCACCATCTTACGAAACTTTTAAAAGACCAGGAAAATACAATATAAGTAAAAAACACGGAAAGGTAAAAACTTTTCAAGAAAGCGGAACCTCGCCAAGGTCTATTGCTAATAGATGGAGTCTCTTTAGATATAGAGGTACTCCGATGCAAGGGCTTAGTAAAAAAGAAGGTATTGTTCCCGGAGAATATGGAAAAGCTCAAATTTATGGAGGAGCAGACGGTAACATGCCAGTTAACCCATCTGCTAAAATGATTGTAGTTGAAACTTCAAGATTATCATATTCACCAGGATATCAATTCCAATATAGAGACTTTATTTATACTAAGTATTATGGAAAGATACCTAATAATCAGATGCTAACTCTTAGAAGATTTGCATTTCCATGCGAAGATAACATTATTAGACCTATTCAATTTAATGCAAACGGAAAACCTTTTAGAACTCAGCAACCTGCTTTGGCACAAGCTATAACTTTTATGGGTGAAAAACCCGGTAATAATATGAAAGAGATACTTAAATTCAGTGTTGGTTTTAAATGGAAAGAGGCAACTTCAGAATTACAAACTATTAATAGTCAGCCTAGAGATAGGGGTAAAATAGGAGCATTTATAGATTCTAGCCCTATTGCTCAAAGAATAGAAGGTGGTTTAGCTGGAGAAAGTGCAACTCAAACTAGAATGCGACAAAAGCAAGGATCTGGATGGGACCCAATGACACAGACTTATCCTAACCATGAACTAGTTCCTTTAAATATAATTAAATCAGTTCAGGTCAGAGAAGCTGGTTTAAATTTCAGCCAAGATTTTACTTTGAAATTTCATTATGATTTAAAGGGAATTCCAGGTGTAAGTCCTAAGCTTGCTTTTCTAGATGTTCTTGCTAATCTATTAGTTTTAACATATAATCAAGCACCGTTTTGGGGAGGAGCTGTACGATATACTGGAGGTGGTAAAGTTGGTAAACCTTTTGGTGACCTTAAAAAACTACAAAGTGGAGATTTAAAAGGGTTTTTAGGAAGTGTTGTTCAAGATTTAGCAAAAACTATTACGTCAGGTGTACAAGATATTCTGAAAGGTGGGTCTAGTAAAATACTAAACAATGTAATTGGTGGAGCCATGATGGATTTATTAGGAGGGCCCCAAGGTGGAGAAGTAGCTAAAGCATTTTTAACTGGAGACCCGACTGGTAGTTGGCATCTTACAATAGGAAATCCTCTTAACCCAATCGCAGTTATAGGAAATTTAGCATGTACCGATACTGATTTCGAATTTGACGGGCCGTTGGGTTACGAAGATTTTCCAACTAAACTTACAGTTACTATTAAATTAAAACCTGCTAGACCAAGAGATAAAGCAGATATTGAATCTATGTTTAACGCAGGTAGAGGTAGACTGTATATTACTGAAGAAGGTGCAATAGACCCTTCAATAACGTTTGACGCCGATCCTTATGGAAAAATATACGGTGATAAAAGCGGAAACTTAGCTAGAAAAGCTTCAAATTTTGGAAATGGATAATGGAATTTAAAAGTATATTAGATAAAATAGTAAATGCCGGTAGATTAATTCTTACACAACCTACCATGCTTTTTGTAAATAAAGAAGAAATAGGTCTTATGGAAAAAGAGCACTACGTTACAAAGGATGAGCAAGGCAGAATAGATTTAATTTGTTTAGATTATTATGGTACTTCAGAACACATAGATTATTTACTAAAGTTTAATGGTATTTCAGACCCGTTTTCTATTAAAGAAGGTGATACATTAAAGATACCAGTAGTTGGTAATTTTTTTAAGAAATTAGAAAGACCTTCTGTTGCTATAGATAATATTGTTAGGCAAGAGTTTTTAGATGGTAAACGTTTAACACCTAAAGACCAAAAAAGAATAGATTTTCTTAAGAAAAAGTATAAAATAAAAGAAGTTTTACCCCCAAATGTTCTTAAAACCGGATTTAAAACTTTTAAATTTACGGAAAAGAATGGTGAAAAGGCAACTGAATTTGGAATGGGGGCAATGTTACCAGATCCAGTAAAACCTAAAAAAAATAAAATTGAAGTTTCTAAAGGTTTAGGTAATGTTAGCGATGAAAATTGGAAGAAGGTAGACCCTGTTATATTTGATAAGGATATGAAAGACTTAACTTTAAAAGAAGTTGATGTACTAAAAAAAGCAGGAATAGAATTAGAAAAATTTGAAGAGGCAAAAGCCGCTAAACTAGATAGCAATAAAAATGCATCTGAGGATTCTGATGTTGAAAAAATATATGATGATTCTGGTAAATTAATAGGTAAAGAATCTACTAAAAAATCAGTAGTATACGACGCTGGTAAAAAGACTACAACTATTACAAAGACTACTGTAAAATATGATGGTACTATAGAGACAAATCAAACTACCACGTTTTCATTAGCAGGAGATAAGTCTAATGATTTAGATATTAAACAACAAGATGAAAAGTCTAAAAATATTAAAGATACTGAAAAGGGTCTAGATGAAAAGCTTAAGAAAAAAGAAAACATTAAAAAGAAAGATATTCTTAAGAAAAAAGAAAGTGATATAAAGAATAAAAAGAAGAAAAGATAGATAATGGCTGAATTAGATAATAATATATTAGTAGTATCTGAACCATCTATTAGACCTATTTCAATTGAAGTACCTCGATTAGATGAAGACGAGGGAGGTGATAAACAAAGTAAAGCTTTCGGTACAGACGTTCCTAAAATTTCAGTAAATTCATACGATTTTCAAGAGGCAGATATTTTAAATTTTAAAATATCTGTAACTGATGCTTTACCTAGACTTTCCGTAAGAATAAAAGATTCTCAAGGTGCTTTTGATACTTCACAATATCCTAGAGACGGTGATGTCATTAGTGTTTATATAGGTTCAAAAAATCAAGAAACATTTAAAAGTATACACATGGACTTTGATATAATTTCAATAAAGTCTCCTAAAAAAGGATTGCCACATAGTGAAAGAACTTATGGTTTTATAGGTGTTGCTAAAATACCTAAACTTTTTACAGAAGAGTGTAGGTCTTTTACTGAAGGAAATAGTTTAGAACACCTTGAACAAATTGCCTCTGATTTAGGTTTAGGATTGGCAACCAATATTAATTCTACTGAAGATGCTCAAATAAGAATTCAAGCATACGACAGAACTATTGACTTTATTAAAGGATTGGTCAACGCATCGTATGTTAAAGAAGAAGCTTTTCAAACGTTTTATATAGACCAATACTATTACTTAAATTTTATAGAAGTAAATAAAATATTTAATTCTAAAAATGTTAAAGGAGAAGATGGGCAAGACTTTATTACATCATTTGACTTATCAGTTTCAGAAGATAAAGCAACTGAAGATAATGACCAAATAAAATCAAAATTGTATTTAACTAATAACATGTCAGCGGAAGGCACTGGTAATAAAATATCTCAATGGTCTTTAACTAATAATTCGAGTACTGTATCACTACAGAACGGATACAAGAGGATACTACAGATGTACGATGAATTAGAGAGTGATAAACTTATTGAGTTTGATATTGAATCTTATTCTAGTAAAAATTTAAGAGATTCTGAAGAACCTCTTAAAGGCAGAAGAGATGAAGACCATTATGAAAGCCATGTAAAACATAAGTATATAGGAAGACAACAGGATTATAATAGAGAGGGAAATGTTCATTCTAACCATAAATATTCTATTCTTAATAATTATCAAAACTTAATAGAATTAGATAAAATTCAATTAACTGTAGAATTACAGTCTTTTAACCCAGGTCTTTATAGATTTCAAAAACTTCCAGTTGTAATGTATAATGTTGAACCGCAAAAAGTTCAAGGTAATAAAAAAACCGATGAAGCATTAAAAGAAAAAGGTGTAAAAGCAGAAGAAAAAGCTTTTGATTTTGAAGACAAAGGAGAATCTGATGTTGGGCAAGAAGCTCACCTAGATGATTTCGTGAGTGGGCATTACATAATAGGTGGAATAGAATATATATACAAACAAGGAGAGCGTTCTATTAGACAAAGATTAACACTTCTTAGAAGAGAATGGCCAGTATTAGTAAATAGTATAAAATAATATGAGTAATTACAAAAAAGAAAGATTTAAGTTTCAAAAAGGATATACGACACATAAGTATGGGGACCCAACATATCTTACATTTTTTATGCTTTTTGATTGGGGTGGTTCTCCTCTTTTTAACGGGAAAGCTGAACAATTTTTAAGAGAGGTATTAGTTGAACCAGAAAGAGCAGATAGTTTAGTTAGATTTACCCAACTTTTACAAAAATTAAATAAAGAAATGCCTTGGTATTTTTACGAGCTAGAAGGTTTCGAAAATATTTTTAAATTCGATGAATTTAAAGAAGCTTATAGAGGTACTGATGACGGGTTAAAAATAAAATGTACAGAGACTTTAGATTTATCAATAGCAGGTCTTATGGATATGTATAGAAATATTGCATACGATATAAATAGATGGTGTAGAGTACTTCCAAGTAACCTTACGTATTTCAATATGTTTATTATTGTTTCTGATGCAAGAAATATAGCCAATAAAAAACTTAATACTACTAAAACCCAAACAAGTGATTTTGTAAAGCAAGATAGAGAATACACTGTAGTAAATAAAGATATTGCGTATACAGCTAGAGCCCATTTTATGGTAGGATTAAAAAAATGTTCTTTTAAAACTGATTCAGGTGTTGCAATATTTTCAGGACTTTCACAAGTTGAGCCAAAAATGGCTGAAAATGAAATAGGTATTAATTATCAAATAGTAAAATATTATAGTAAGCAATATTTGAACGAATTTGAGGGAATTATGGGTGCTAATAAGATACATGAATATCACACATCAAATCAAAATTCGAATGGAGAAACTGAAAGCTCAGGTGCTACTAGTGAAGGAGATAAAGTAAGTGGTAAAGAACAATCTGAAACTCAAGTTAATGGAGATACTAGAACAATAACAAAACCTGGTAAAAACATAGAAAGAATACAAGGTTATGGAGAGTCTACTAATACAGAAAACCCAATTGCACCTAATGTTCCTAACACACTTGCGGAAAATCTGTTAGAAGATGCAATTGCAGCACTCGAAGGTGGAGCAGAGAGACTAACACAAGATGCATTTGCTAAACTTCTTCTAGGTAATGTATATGGTTTAAATGCCGCAAGTAATATACAAGATGCTATTAGTGCTGGAAGCTTAAATGCCATAAGAAATCTTGCAACTAAAACCATCGATGCTGTTTCTAAAGCTGAAAATTCAGTATCGAATGGTAAAGTGGGGATTGGCGATAATGTATTTCCAAATGTAACACCAGAGCAAGATTCTGATTTAGGAAACATATTTCCAAAAACTTCGCCAGAAAAAGATTCTGATTTAGGAAACATCAATGGATAAAGAGCTAGAAAACAAAATTTTAGAATTTTGTGAACATATAATGAATGGCAATTTAGAAATACTAAGAAAACCAGAAAATCTACAATTTTACTTAAACTATAGTACTGAAATAGAGGAGGCTCTTAAGAATAGTCCTAAAAAATAAGATAAATATATTAATGGAAGCTCAAGATTTACAGAAAGATAATTTAAGAGATAGTCACTGGATAGGAGAGGTTGTAGATAACGCAGACCCTCTTTTAGATGGAAGGTGTAGAGTAAAAGTTTTTGGAAAATTCGATAATATTCCTAATAGCTCTATTCCTTGGGCTAGTCCCTCTAATAGAAATACTCCAGGTGCACATGCTATTCCAAGAGTTGGAGATATAGTTGCAATTATTTTTGATAATGGAGATATTTATCACCCTGAATATATCTATCAAGTTAATCAAAATTCTGATTTAAAATCAGATATTTTATCAGAAAGTGGAGCACCACAAGACTGTATATCTTTAGTATATGATGCTGCTAGAAATCTAAGAGCTTATTATAGTCCTGAAAAAGGTTTTATAGTAACTACAGGCGTTGGTGCTGAAGAATCTCCCTTAATTCAACTAGATGCTGAAAATAGAATTTATCTTTTTACAGAAAATGAAGTAGAAGTAAAAGCTCCTAGAACATATATAAACAGCCCTAATATTGAATTAGGAGAACAGGCAGCGGAACAAGTAATTAAAGGAAATACTTTTCAAGCTTTATTTAATGCACATACACATGGTAGTGCAGCTCCTGGAGCACCAACCACCCCTCCTATTATACCTTTAAGTGGGGCTGAATTAAGTCAAGTAACTAAAACTCAATAAAATGTTAGATAAAAACTCATTAAAATCTAAAATAGAATCAAGAATTAAAGACCTCGAAGAGAAGCTAGCTAAAAAATTAGCAGGTGGTGATAGCAATGTTAGAAATGGAGATTTTATTTCTGAAGAATACGGTACTGAAGAGCTAGTTATACCTCCAGCAGGTCTTTATAAGGCACAAAGAGATATAGATAAATGGTATCAAGATAATTTAGAACCTCCTGGTGTAAACCAAGATAATTTTAAAAAGAAGCAATGGAAAAACTTTGCAGATCAAATGTCAAAGCAAATATCTAAAGAATTAATTGATGTTTTATCAAAAGAACTTTCTAAAATTATATCGGAAGAAATAGATGATTATGTAAAAGATGCAGACATTAAATTAACAATACCTTCTGGGTTTTTGCAACTACAGAGTCCAGCCGGACCTGCAACAAATGCTGCACCTATCACGCTTAGTGCAATGAACTTTACATTAAAATAATAAAAGATATATACTTAAACCTTAAAAACAAAAAAAATGATTAACAAATCTGACGCCGAGTGGTATGATGCCAACGGAAATTTTGATTGGGAAGGCTATGAAGCTACATGCCCATCAGTGATTAGGAAAGGAAATCCTCACATTAAAACAAAAAATCCAAAACACAAAGTATTCTGTAGAGAAAGTTATGCTCAAGAATTATATGACAAATATAATAAACATGAGGAAGACACCAATACTATTTCTAAAATAGAGCAAGGAAGACAATACTCTGGAGTTATTTATTCCAGTAAAGATAGCGTCGCTACTGTAGATATTGGCTATAGACAATTAGTTTTTATTAACCTTCAGAAAGAAGACTCTGTATTTAGAGAATTAGGAAAAACAATAGGAACTGAAGTAGACGTTACGATAACTTCTGACCCATTTGATGATTCAGTTTCTTTATATGGCTCATTGACTGAAGGCGCCAGAAAGAAAACTTTTACAGAAATGCAGACTGCAATTAAGACACAAGATACTGCTTGGAGTGGTAATGTTACTAGAATGATGGAAGAAGCGGGTTATATTGTAAGAGTAAATGGAATAGACTGTTTTATGCCAGGAAGCTTAGCAGGAATAAATAAGCTACACGACTTCACTTCTATTTTAGATAAAGATTTATATGTTGTACCTGTAAGTTTTAGTAAAGAAAAAGGAACTATTGTTGTTTCTCATAGGTCATATTTAAAAACTTTAATTCCAGAAAGTATTGAAAGGCTTAAAGAAAATTTAACTCAAGAAATTACAGGAACCGTAACAGGAAGTGCGAAATATGGTGTATTTTGTGAATTTAATCAGTGTTTAACTGGTATGATTCATGTAAATGATTTAGAGCCTGACGTATTAACGCGCCATAAAAATAGAGAAATTATTGCTGGTGAAGAAATAACTTTCAGAATTAAAGATATTATTTCTAATGAAAAAATAACGCTTACTCAAAAAGAAGAGTTACAAGTTAATCCATGGTTAAAGATAAATGAAAAATTTAAACCTAATTCAGAAGTTTTAGCTACGGTAAAATCATGTAAAGATTATGGATTATTTATTGAAATAGAAGAAGGAGTTGTTGGTTTATTACATATTAGTGAATTTGAAAACACTGAAGCTTTAAAAGCATATAAACCTAAACATCAGATTAAAGTTATAATAACTAGAATAGAAGAAGACACCAAAAAAGTTTTCTTAAAACTTCCAGTTGAAGTAGAGTAGACTTGCAATATTATATTATTAGATTATTGTGATATATAAAAAAAGTAAAAGTATCACATGCTCACGTATCAAATTGTTAATGACACTCAAAAAGAAGACATTCTAGAAATGGGATTGGTTGGAGTAGAGTTTGAATTTTACTCCAACCTACCTCTTGAAAAAACACGTGAATCTCTTTCTTCTCTTTTAAATAAAAAAATTAGAATTGAGGATAAAGCTCACAGTGATTTTAAACCTACTGATAAAGAATTTAAGTTAGAACCTGATATGTCAGGTGGTAAAGGACTTGTAGAATTAGTTACAGGCGCTATCTCATACGGTAATGCCAGAAAAATGATTATTGATACTTTAGCTTGGATAGATAAGAATGGATATACAACTGAAAAATCATCAATTCATTTAAACGTAAGTTTTGATTCTAAAAAAGTTAATAAGCCTGAGTTTATTCAAAGAATGGACCCTTTAAAATTTATATTAGATTTTAATGAAGACGAAGTGTATAAAATGTTTCCAAATAGAAAAGATAGTGTATATGCTAAATCTATTAAGTGGTGCGTACCTAAAATAGAAGCTAGTTATTTTAATGGTCAGCAAATAAATCCTAAATCTTTTGATTTTCCAAAAGAAAAATACTATGGAGTAAACTTTGAAAAATTATCACTCGGTTATTTAGAATTTAGGTATATTGGAGGTAAAGATTATCAAAAAAAGACTTCAAATGTTTTATATTTATTAGATAGGTTTTTATTTCAATTATGGCATTCTTCCACGAATAAAAATTATACTCAATTAAATCTTTTAGAATTAAAGAGGATATTAAATAAAAATGAGCCGTATACTGCAATTCTTAAAGATTTTAAAAAAATAAATAAATACTATCCGGAATTAAAATTATCAGTTGACTTAAAAACTTCAGATAAAATAATATCTTTATATTGGGATAAAATAAAATTTAGTGTAGTTAGGTTAATTAGCCATGGTAGTATTTCTAAAGGATTTATAAATTATGATAGTGATATAGGTAGGGTTCAAATTAAAGATGGTACTTTAGAAAATTGCTTTGATTTAGATAATTATGATTTTATAGATTGCCGACTTACTGGAACATTTTCTTTTTGTGATTTTTTTAGAACAGAAATAGAAAATTCAGAATTAAAAAGATGTAATTTTTATCAAAATAGCTTAATTAAATCGTCAAAGATAGAATCTAGTTATGTAAGTAAAGAGTGTGAGGCTACAAATTGTTATGTTTATCAATGGGATAGTATATTTAAAGGCAGAATGATCGGTGGTATATTTAGAAATGGGAAGATAAGTAAGTCTGCAAAATTTGATAAAACTGAAATAATAAATAGTAAAAAAATAAATTAAAATGGCGAAAATAAGAACAGGACAGGCTGGTGATTTTGAAAATGAAAGAGATTTTGGAACAGAGTGTTTAAATGATTTTTTAGCTGAAATTGGCTCAGAAATTACAGGTGCATGTATGGTTCCTTTAAATTTACCGGAACCAGAAGTAAAAAATATAGTGAAGCGAGCTATTAAATGGTTTAGAAAAAATTATGAATATAGTTTAAGAGAAAACTATTATCACGTTCCTAAAGAAGTTTTTTCATCTAGTTATTTTAAAGATAACAGATGTGTTAATTTTGCAGAAGCAGGTACTGATGGTTCTGGAGAGGTTTTTTCTATTTATGGTGTATACGACTTGGCATCTGGATGGAATCAAGGAGGAAGTGGTCTAGACTTAAGATTCACAGAAGGAAATGATTTTGCAATAGACAAGATGTTATTTAGAAATGCATTTGAAGGAGCAGGGGCTTCGGAATCTGCAGAAGAGTTACAATACTATGTAATTAATCAAAGTTATTTTGACATGGCTAGACAGATATTAGAAAATCCTTTAAGTTTTCATTATTCTAGATTAACTGGAGAATTAAAATTTATGGGAGATACTCCTAAAGGCGATGTTATTTTAGAACTTTATGAAAGTATTCCAGACTGCGCTCTTTATGACGATGAAATCTTTTTTAGATATGTTGCTGCTAAAGTAAAAGTAGCTATAGGTTCTAAATTATCGGTATTTAAGTTTTCTTTACCAGGCGGTGTAGAAATAGACTATGATGGAATTCTTTCTATGGGACAAGAAGAATTAGAAGCTGTAAAAGAAGAAATAAAAGGTGATGAAGGAGTAGATTGGATGTTTCACTCTTAAAAAATTAGATAAATAATCTATGGAATTATATGTTAAAACAATAGAAGACCCAAATCACGATGTAAATATGGTTCATGTTGAAAATGAGATAGCTCAGCTCATGGTTCAAATAGAAACTATGCTTTTTACAGATAGAGGTACTGTTTTAGGAAGTCCTAATTTTGGAGCAAGCTTAGAAAGTATGATATATGAGCTAAATGCAAATGGAGAACAAATAAAAAGTCTTATTAACGAACAAATGGACATGTATATACCATTAGCTGAAAAATTTGATACTAGAGTAGATGTTACATTCCAAAGAGGGCAAATAAGAGATATTGCAAATATAAATATAACAATAGATGCACAATATTTAGTTGTGGTCACATTAGAATAATAATTAAAAAAATGGCTGAATTAAAATTTTTAAAGAAAGCAAGAGTTAATGCTAAACAAATATTTGACGATGCTTCAAATTACATAGGAAGAGTATATGGTAGGGCAGGAGACTTTCTTACAACAGCTTCTCCATTCGCACAAATATTAGAGGTGATGTCTGAAATGAATGAAATGCTTATGTTCTACATAGAAGATTCTACAGTAGAACAAAACATATATACAGCTCAACAACCAGAATCTATATATGGTTTAGCTAGACTTGCAGGGCACGATCCGACTAGAGGTTTTGCAGCAACCGGAGAAATAAGATTTAGATGGAAACCAGGAGCAGCAACAGATGTTGCAGGTAACAATTTAATAATACCAGTAAATACTAAAATAACTTTTGAAAATAATGGACTTACATATTTTTTAAGGACTCAAAAAGATGAATTTCTTTTACCTAAATCTTCTAACGGATGGGTTCAAGCTAGTATTATGCAAGGTGAGTTAGAGTCACAAAATGTTACTGGAACTGGAGAAAAACTCCAAAGCTTTAATGTTAAAGTAAGCGGAACAACAGACCATAATCTTATTAAAGTTTCTGTAAATGGGGAATTATGGACTAAATTTGAAAGTCTTTATGAAATGAGGCCTACTGATAAAGGAGTCTTAATAAAAACTGGTATTAGTGGAGGAATTGATATTTATTTCGGTACTGGTAATTTTGGGTTAATTCCACCAAATGGCTCTACTATAGAAATACAATATTTGAAATGTGAAGGGGCTGCTGGTAATTTGAATCAGTCTGGAGATTTAACTTTTAAATGGAGTGATGAAGGTAGTGATTCTGTAGGAGATGATTACGACTTAAATGAATTATTAGATTCTGAAGTTTTAGTTTCACCTTTCATGGGAGCAGATCCAGAATCTACTGAATTTACAAAAATGCTTACACCAATGGCTAGTAGAAGTTTTGTATTATCAAACCCTGATAATTATGAGTATTTTCTGTCTAAGTATGCTCAATTTAGTTACTTAGACGCATACAACACGACTGAAGATGGTTATTTAGATGACGATAACGTTATTTATATTTTTGCTATTCCAGATTTAGAAAAAAGACTATTAAGTGGAACTGATTATTTTTCAGTTCCTTTTGAAGAATTCTTTTTTAGTAAAGAAGAGACTGATAGATTTATTGGAGTTATAGAAGATAGTGGTCAACAAATGGTTACTAGTGAAGCTGTTTTTGTTGAGCCAAAAGCTGTTAAATACAGAATGGATATATCTATAAGATGGTTTGAAGGTTTTAAACAGGAAGATATTTTTAATGACATTAGAGCTGCAATTAGTAATTATTTAATAAAAGTAACACGAAGAGATAAGCTTCCTAAAAGTGACATTGTTGCATTAATTGAAGGGGTTGAGGGTGTTGATGCCGTAAATGTTCAGTTTGTTTCAAGTATTGAAGAAGAGGCCAGAAGAAATGGATATTATACTTACAAAAAAGTTACAGTTACCCCCACAACACCCGAACTTCTAGGAAAAGAAGGTGAACAAAAAAGATTGGTGTTCTTTAAAAGAACAGAAGAAATTAAAAAAATAACGCTTGACCAACCAGACATGTTGATTCCTGTATCAGGAGGAGAAAAAGCAATTTCTGATTGGTATGATAAAATAGGTTTAGATAAATATGGTGATATCATTTTAGATAAAGATGAAGTTGCTGTATTTAGAGGTAACTGGGAAGATAGAGAAGGTAATTTTGTAAAAGATGAACCTTCTACGGGAGAAATGAGTGCATTGTCAGTTTATTTTGATAATCCTCCAGTTCCTAGAACTATTTATAGCAGAATTCAAGCAGGAAATAGAAGAGGATTATAATGGGACTATACGACGATTTATATAGATATAAAAGAGAAAAAAGATATAATTACCAGAAGGTGCGAAAAGACAACAGGCTTAATTTAGGCTATGATTATAAAGATGAACTTATTAGAAATCATATATCTCCCCATATTTTTAGAAATGATGTTATCAGAACTTTTATAGGTTTTTGTACTGATTACTATATGAATACTATTTTTCAAATACGTAAAATGAAAAATTGGAAAAACTTTACAGTAAAAAAAGACGATACTAACGTAAGATAAAATGGCAGAATATCCTTATTTAAGATTTTTTAATGGAGTAGAAAATGAACTTAATTTAAAAGAAGATATAGTTTCAGGAGTTTTAAAAGGTTCAATATTTTTACCAGAAGTTTCTACAGGACTTTATGAGTCTGCTAACCTTTTTATTCTTGAAGAACAGAAAGACCCTCAAGGAAATCAAGTATGGGGTACACCTATTTCACATGCAGGTGCTACTGCAGGAACTCAATTTAAAGTTGAGTGGATAGAAGATGTATACTCAAGTAAAGATTTATTTTTCTACAATACTAAATTAGAAAATGAAACTGTAAAAATACAAGAATTAGATACCATAAATTTAGATACTTTAGACCACACTAATCTTGTTTCAATAGATAGTAATGGCCTTAAAGAAGTTTCAAGCCACATAAACAGCGCAATGCAAGTTAATATAGGGCTATCTTCTGAAAATGAAGGAAGACATGATAAGTCTTTAAGAATATCAGATGCTTCTGATAATACAGTATTGGCAGAAATTTTAGTTTATGGAGAAACTATAGGAGAAGATGAAAGGTTAAAAAATCTTTTACAAAATTTAGGAGCTTCTTTAGATGATGGAGATTTTATTATGTTTAAGGAACATGATATTAATGAGTATGGTATTGATTGGCGATTAATGAATCAAAAAAGAAGAGAACTTCTTTTAGAATTACACAATATTAAACCTTTTGTTGGAACATATAAAGCAGTACTTAATGCTATTGACTTTTTTGGATATAACAATATAACATTAAAGGAGTATTGGCTTAATATAAACCAAGACGGTGCTGCATTTGGAAAACTTCAAGCAGTTCCTGTACCTGATACTAATTCAGGATTTTCATATAAAAAGAGAAAGAAATTTAATTTACCTTCTTCTAATTTAAAAAAGACTTCTAGGTTTTCGTTGGTATATAAACTTAATAATCCTACTGGAGAATTTGATATTTGGGATATCCCAGAAGTAGAAGAATCTTTTGATTTTACTCCTGAAGAAGTATTGATAAAATTATATGGATTAAAAAGCAAATTACAAAAAGATTATTTACCGCTTCAGGCTAAAATTGTAGATATTACAGGAGAAGGAGACTTTTTTGACCAAAAAAATATTAATGTTTGGAATAATCAAGAGCCTATTGCTGTTTTTAATGAAGGTAAAGAAGTTGATTTTAAAGTTTATCCAGAAAATAAACAATTATACATAGAAGACTATAAACTAATAACAGACTCTAGTATTCTTATAGATTCTAGTAATAATATTATAGGGTTAGAAGAATTTGATGATATTTCTCAAGCGGATAGAGAGTTATTAATATCTGATTTTGAAGACTTTTATCTAAAATATTACGAAGAAGAAAAAGAAACTTTTAATAACAGTGTTGCTGGATATTATGATATTCCAGTAGGCTCTCCTTTAATTTTAGAATGTACTTCTTTACCCCAAACATGGGAAGATGCTGATTTTTGTTGGTTAGATGCCACAGATAATCAAATAACATGGAATAATTGGTGGAAAAGAAATGTTTATGAAATTGAATGGGTTGTTACAGGTCCTAGAGATTATTCTCAATCATTTAAAGGAGATATAGGATATTGGGAGACAAATGGTCTTTCTACGCCTAATGAAGAATTAACATGGCATCCTGAGATGTTAAAACTTGCAATTATAGTACCGTATACAGGAGAATATGACGTTGAATTAAGATTAACTGACTTAAACGGTTTTACAAGTTTTTACAAAATAGAATCATTTTTTAATGTAGAAGTAAAACCAATAGAACTTTACGGTGTTTATCAATGGAAGGAAAATACGACATGGAGAAAATGGAAGACTTCTTGGGAAAAAAGCGGCGGTTATTGGGACCTACCTACTGAAAACCTAGAAAAAGTAAGAGAAAGCTTTCAAAGTTTGTATCTTACTATGGACAGAAGTAATTATATTAATAATGAATCTCAAGGAAAGCAGTTTTCAACAGTAAGAAGATTTATAGATAGTGACCCTGCTAATTTAACAGGATATGGCGAAACTACAGGACCTTATACTTGGGATTTTATAGATGATGTTAGATGGAATGACTTTAAACATTGTTGGTGGAATTCTACAAGAATAGGCTCAGATTTAGCAGCTAGTTTTAAGATATCCACTGCATTTCAAGGTAATGTATTAACAATATCGCATTTCGATCCAGTGAGTAAAGAAACTAAGATAGGGTATCATACTATCACGTCTTCTACTCCTACAAATACTGGAGATATTACAGGCTGGGAAGCAATTGCAGATGAATTAAATTCATCTACTGATGAGATTATTTCTAAATTTAATTACAATCCTGTTTTTGAAGACACTAATAATAATGGAGCTGTAGATACTTTTAATTTTATAATGTGTGTTGGTAAGAACTATTCGTATTCTTATGATTTTATTGAAGCTTATTTTAGCATAGGTTCTGGAAGTTCGAATGGATTAGTTATGGGAGATGTTCATTTTACACCCTACAATCCAACATTTGATAACACTCGCATAATAAATGGATGCGGAGATATAGAGAGGTCTACCCATGTAACTATCTCGGTAGATAAAACTCAAATGCCTGGTATTAAAAACCCAATATGGAAAATATATAAAGATACTAACACGGATTATAGTGATATATATTATGATAATATGTGGTTACCGTACATTTTTAAAAAACAAGGGTCTTATAGAATATCTTTGGAGGTTGAAGATAGTAATGGTAATAAGAATAGTATCGAAAAAAATATGATAAACGTAAAATAAAAACAAAAAACAATGGCAGTTATAGAAATTTTAGGAACAGATTCATTATCTTCATCAAGAGTGACTATTAATGAAAATTTTAATTCTTTACAGGCAGAAATAGTAGACCTTAAAGCATTATTAGATCCGACAACAAACGCATTAACAGGTGTTAGTGCAAATTTACTTTCGTTAGTTGTTTCAGGTGCTACTACCTTAGCAGCAGCAAGTTCAACTTCATTTAGTAATACTGGAGAAACATCTCTTGGAGGAAGTGTAATAAAATCTGGTTCTTATCAGGATATTGCTTCACCTTCAGCGACTTTGCCAGCGAGTTTAACAGAATATAATTATTTTGTTGATTGTACAAGTACTCTATCGTTAGTTGCAGGTTCAGAAGGTCAAGAGATTACATTAATAGCAGGAGTTGCAGGAAATGTCGATGCAACGCTCGTCGCAGCAGCTACTAATATTGCATTAAACAACGTAGGGAGTACATTATCACTAAGATACTTAGGTTCTAGTTGGTATGTTGTAGGCTCACATGACGTTACAATATCTTAATAAAAAACAATAAGTAAATGGCTACACCGTTAGTAAGAATACCGCAAGTACAAGGAGGCACAATGTATGCCTTCGCAAATGGAACAAGAGATTTAACAAGGGCTTTTAATAATGCTGACCTTGAGTTTGATTTTTCAAAATATGCTCTTTTAGATTTGCCTAATTTTCAAGCTCCTTCTAGTGGAGAAAACACAATTCAGTTTGATTCATTGATAGATTATTCTGGAGCGGCATACGTTCCTTCTTCTAATGCAGCTGTAGAATTTGCTAAAACATTTCAAAATTACGCTCTTAATTTAGAGGAACTTCTTTTACAAGATGATGATTTTGATTCTGCTCTTTTTAGTTCGGATTCAGAAAAAATATTCTTTAAATGGCTAGAAAAAACAGGTGCTATTAGATTTAAAACTGCCGATTCTAATGAAGCATCAAGCGTTGGTTTTTCTACAGAAGAATTTAATGCTAGTGGAACAGGTACTGACTATGAAAGAGTTGTAAAATATTTAGGTACTATTGATGTAGGAAATGATATTAGTTACAAAGGTCAAGCTTATCAAGAAGTATTTATAAACGTACCTTCTAGTGTAGGTTTTACCCCTACTGTTTTATTTAATAGTACAAACTATAATTCTACACAATCTTCTATTTTAGGAGAGGCTGATATAAATGGTAGAGCGGGTACGATTCACCCAGACATAAATTTAGATGTTGAAACTTTGGCTGATAATGCTTCTGGTGAATATTTAATAGGTGCTACGGCTTCTAATTACGGTATTGATTGGGATGCTGAAAATTATGCAAATGTAGTAAATTCTTCTACATTACAGACTTTAGAAGATTTTGCCAAGACCGGCCAAGACTTTAGGTTTAACGCAGTATTAATTTATTACGACCTTTACAGTAAATCTGTACCTTCTAATAGGTCTACAAATCTTTATGGTATATTAATATTAGACAATCCACAAGATAATCCTGGCGCGGCAAGTAGCTCTTATATTCCTGAAATTGTAAAATATAAACCTAATGAAATTACTGGTTTAAATGGAAATGCTTTTGGTCTTAAACTAAATCTTAAATTTAATTCGTCTTTAGATAACGTTGGTGTAGAAGTAAATGTAAATGACTTTACTACGTTTTCCATGGATTTATTCATGAATACGACTGCTTCTTTAGAACAGGCTACTAAAATATTAAGAGATGCTAATATTAGATATAACACTATTTCGAAAAGAGTTGATGACGTAGAAAACTTAATTGCAACAACTGAGGGAACTGACTTAATTTTAAGTAGATTAAATTCTTTAGAAACTTCTTTAGAAAATGCTTCTTTAAATTTATCAGATGCTGAAAGCTTATTAAGTTTAATTAATAGTGCTAATAGCAGAATAAATCAAATAGTTGACGGAACTATTCCTACTGAGGTACAATACAATACAGATGTTTTAGTAGCAGATAAAGGTATACTTTTAGATAAAAGCATTCCTAACAAAATTAAAATAAAAAATAATTTAAACGGCTACTTTTTAAATAGGCCATATAGGTTTAATGAAAATACTCAGACTAGATATACTGAGATAACTTCAGTATCCCAATATGAGCCATTTCAATCTTCTATTTATGGTATTTGGACTTCAATTGGTGGCTATTCAAATCAACTAAGATTGTCAGGTAAAGTAACCACCGGAAGTGCAGACAGTAATATCAATATATATTTAGATGATAAACTTATCAAGTGGTCCGATGGCCAAAGTTTTAAAGTTGTTTTTGAAGGTCTAGATTTAAACGGTAATTCTATAAATATTTGGACTAATAACTTAAATAACTATAATACACAGATTGGAAGTTTATCAGATGCTCAATTGAGCGATAACCCATATTTTGAAATAGTATGCATAAATGCAGCTAATTATAATTTTGAAATTGATATAATAAGATAAAAATAGATGGACACACAAAACTCATTAAATAGTATACTTAGACAGTTCACTCAAATGAACACAAATGCTTTAGAAACTTTCGAAAGAATTAATCAAGCAGTGACGACTCAGGATGAATCAATAACTGTTTCTATAGATTTATTTGGTGCTCCAGACGAAGATGGTAATACTACAATAAAAACTTATCAAATACCTTCTTTTGGTTTTTTAAATAAAGAAATTAAAAGATTAGAAAATAATATAAAATCTCTTAGTGGTATTGGTACTGCAAATGCAACCGTTCAATTACCAGATGGGAGTTTTCAGAGAGTTATCACTAAAAAATTAAAAACTCCGGCCAATGATTTAACAGCAGTTGATTTGCCTACAACTTTTGAAACTACAGATAACGACTTTTTTGAAGATTTTTTAAATCCTCTTTTAACAGTTAAATTTGATGTAAGCGGTCAAATAGATGTAGATACTGAACGAGTTTTAGTTAAAAGATTTATATTTCCGGCAGAGGATGATTTTGCACCTTCTTATTTTGATGATAATTTTAAAGATTTAGAAGAGTTAAATTATGAAACTGTTCTTAACGATATTATTTCTGATGGTGTAAATATAACAATAGATGAACAGGTAAGAGATTTGCCATTCAAATCTACTCAATATTATGGAGGGTTTGATGTTATAAAAGTAGAAAATGTTTCTAAAACGTTTATAGTTGATGGAGAAGAAGTAACCAGAACTGTTAAATTATTTACGCTTAATAAATTAACATATAGTGATGGAGAAAAAACTTTAAAAGATACTGAAGCTTTGAGCATAGGAGATAGTCTTCTTGTCAATTCTGGTAATAACAGCACTAGGTATGAGATAATCAACATATATTCTGGGACAAGTCAACTGGAGTTAAAGCTGATAGAAGGGTTTGATTCCGTCACAATAGGTTCTAATGTTTTAAATATTTACAAAAATTTAGATAGCTCAGTAAATATAAGCATAAATGTTGGTTTTAATGAAAGACAAATTGTATTTTTTAAAGCTATTGACCCTTCTTCTAAAATTATAGCTGAGAATTGGTCTCCTGGAACAGGATTTTATTCTAATGAATTGACAATAGAAGATGCAGATGGAAGTACTAGTACATTAGCCGCGTATTATAGAAATAATGTTGCTGATTTTGGTCAATTTATTAAATCTCTTAAAGAAGATTTTATTCCACCTGCAACTGTTGGTATTATTCCAGATCCTGTAGAATTAATATCTACTAATTTTTCAGTTGTACAAGTAAATACACATTTAACCTCTAATGATGCCTTTGATTCTATTAAAAAATTATCAAGTGATAAAACTAATGTTTTAGAATCTATTAAAAAACTAGATGATACGATTACTAGTAAAAGGTCTGAGATAGCTACTAAAAAATATACTTCTAAAATAGAACAGAATAAAGATAAAAATAATCTTAATTCTTTAATTGAAAAAAGAAGTGCGGAGTCTAAACTTTATACTTCTATAGTTAATCAAATACAAAGTATAAGTACTGACCAGAATGTATTAGAGGTAAGTCCTAAATATAGAGTAAGAGGGTTTTGGACTATTCCGGAAGCAAAAGATAACGAAGATACATTGCCTCAAGAGATTATTCAATTTAAAATTCAATATAGATATGTTTCTTCTAGCGGAAAAACTAGTAATATTGAACAAATTCCTTTTGAAACTAATGGTCAAACAACAACTGCAAGTTTTTCTAATTGGAATCAATACGAAACTCCTGTAAGAAAAAGATTAAGAGATTCTGTTACTGGTAAGTATATTTGGGTTTCTGAATCTGTTGAGGATGGGCAAGAAATTAACTTTAATCAATTAGATATTCCAATCAACTTAGGAGAAAGTGTAGAAATAAGAATTAAATCTATTTCAGAAGCTGGATATCCTTCTAATCCATTAGAATCTGATTGGTGTGAGGTTGTTAAAATTGATTTTCCAGAAGGTCTTTTAGATACTTCTAATGTTATTAATTTAATAGAAGAAAATTCTAAAGAAACTACATTTGTTAAATTAATTGAGGAGCTTGAATCAAAAGGTTTTTATGAACACATTGCACAGGCTTTTATAGCAAATGAAAACTATTTTGCACATGGTGCTAGAGATATTAGTTCTGGATTTTTATCAGGAGAACAAACACCTATTACTCTTTTTGATAAATTGATAGACCTTCAAAAAGAAATAGATACCCTTAGAGAAACTATACAAAATGCTGAAGGTGAATTAACAGTTAGTTTAGTTGACGAAGATGGAACTGTTAATCAAATAGAAGCTAATCAAACTGCTAAGGTATTTGCAGGATATTATACAGATGAGGTTGCTGACTTAAATATTAAAAAAGGACATATAGTTACAAAAACTTTTAAATTATTGTTAGAAAATACAAAAGCTACTGATTTAGAGCTTATTGCTAGGGTTATTGGTAAAAGAGACGACGCTGTATTTCCTTCTTCATCATCTGGTACCGAAGTTGTTTTTGAAATGGGTACTCATGATTATAGTACGTCTGCAACTCCAGTTTTAGCGTCTAGGGTTGAAAACGATACTTATTACACGGTTGAAGGTAAATACGACTTGGTTCCTTTACAGTATCAAAATTTATCGGATAATGAAGCCTCAGCAGAAATATTTAATAATCAATCACCTAATCAATCTGCTCAGAGAAAAGGTCAATTTATTTATAGTAGATTTATGGACGTTTCAGGAGAAAATCCTCTTTATGCTGTAGCTCCTTTAGATTATTTAAAAGGAACAAACATGTTTACTACTAACGACACTAGTAGATTTGAATTTTTTGGCAAACAAGGGACCGGTGCTACAGGAGTTGTTAGTTCTGATTTTATCTGGGACGGAACAACTGGCGTAGTTACTTTAGATTCATTAACTTCAGGAGATTATGATGATAATATTTATATACATATAGACCACCCACAAATAGGTGAGGCCGGGTTCTCTCATGAAAGCGTAAATATGAGTCAACTTGCTACACTACAGGAGAGCGAAGATTTTTCTAGTTTACAAAATGCATATAGATACGATAACGATCCGTCGTATGAAAGAACTATGAAGATGTCATTTGACGATAACGATCAATTTTTATTAGGTGGAAAATCATGCGGTGCATATTTATTTGCTTCACCTACAAGGATAGGAAGTTTAAGAGTTAGCGGAGATAATAAATTTGGTAGAAGAAAAATAGGTAAATTAGATGAAAAGCAAGTAAATTCTACAACTGCTAAAGCTCCTAACATTACATTAGATATTGTGTTTCAGTACAGAATGACTGACTATTTTGGAGCTACACCTACAGGAGGCGTTGATACTTCATCTGGAAGAATAGGAGGTTTAAATACTTCTCAGATTAATAATTTGACGTATTCAAAAACAATAGGTATAGACTTATTTGATTCTAATGATAACCAATTTTCTTTTGATATAGAAGTTTTTGCTAAATATAAACCTAAAGGATTTAATCTTAATAATATTAAAGCAGTAACTCTTAATAAAACTGTATAGCTCTTAACTTAAGGTTTTTATTAAAGAGATATATAATTAGTAAAACTAAAAATATTAATAGTTGATGTCTAAAAGTATTAGAACGGATATTGAAACTAATAATGGTTCTGATTTTATATCAAGGCCTATTTTAAGAACTAACCCTAAACTTTCTACAAATGTTAAGATTGTAGTAGAAAATGATGAGATTTATTTAGAAAGTTTTGATTCTTCAGAACAATTGTCTAATTTTAAATATAAAAAGAAAAGAGTTAGTAAAAATGGAAAGTATTCTTATGACCTTTCTAGGTTTTGGATAAAAAACTCAACTCCTTTAGATTTAGCGTTCGGTATAAAGCGAGAGTACAGCGATTTTTCAATACTTGATGATTTCTCAAAACAGTTTGAAGAGACTTATAATTTCGGAGCTTCATCTAATTTCTCAAAATTATATAATTCTGAATTTAAAATATTTGCACCTATATGGTTAGATAAAAAAATACCTTCTAAGTTTTTAATTTTTAGAATGAAAGACCCGGTGGATTTAAAACATTCTGAATATGCTAATAACGCAGATAGATTATCTAAAGTATTGTCAGACTCTACTTTAATAAAGACGATAGACCTTTCTGATGAAAGCAATATAGGTACTTATATAAGAAATCATGTAAATTCTGAAGATTTTCCAAAGTCTTCTTTAACGGTTTCTTTTGATAAAGACGAACAAACTTTATACAATGGTATAGATTTAGAAAAAGGTGGTTTTGTTAGTAAAGGGGAATTCCAATATAAAGACACTTTAAATACTGATAAACCTATCATAGAATACAACGATTTTATAACATCAGGATTTTCTAGAAATGGAGTAGCATGTGCTAATTTACTTAATTTAGAATTTATGTTTAATGATGAAGAGGCTATAGAGTATGATATAAATAGATATTATGGATTATACGTTGACTCTCATGATATAGGTAAAGGAAAAGTTGAAAAAATATTAAAAGACACTATTACTTTTTCTGAAATAGAACATAATTTAGATTTTACTACACTTGATGATTATTGGTCTTTACCATATTCTGATTTTTTTAAAGAATTAGGAATGTTTGGTTGGGTAAAAACAGATAAAGATTATCATAATGTTAAGAATGGAGTAGATTGGGATATATCTAAATACCAAATAAAGATAGATTCTAATAATAAAGATTATTCTGATTTTTTAGGTATTAAAAAATCTGACAAAACTGTAGAGGTATTTGAAAATGCAGAAGCAGAAGGAGATTTTATAAAGTTAAAAGTAATAGGTTCTCCTAATAATGGAGATAATTTTACTTTAGTTAATTTAAAGAAACAATCTTTTTCCATATTTGTAAATAAAAATGAACCAGGAGAATTAATAACTATAGAAGATAATCTTTCTAATTCTTTTACTGCTGTTTCTGGTTCTACAGTTGAAGAAACTACACTTAATATAGTTTCTTCGTGGCCTAACACTGGAAATTTTGCTAAGTATTCAGTTTCTAGAAAATATAATTCTTATGATAATGTTTGGTATGTTGACGTCTTCGAAGATGTAATTAACATGGAAGAAGACCATTCTTTTGTAAGCTTAAATAATACTAATACATTTTTATTTATTTCTAGAAATGTATATCCTGTAAATGTTGCAGCCAACACTTTTTATGCTGATAATTCTTTAACAAAATCACATACTAATGGTAATAACTTTTCTTGTTTAGGGTCTCATGAGAATATAGCAAATGCTATTTCAGAAGTTATCCTTGAAAAAACTAGATTTGAAACAATTGTTGAAGGTGAAACAATATATGTTAAGTCTCCTATAAAAGGATATAACTTAAATAATTTTGGTTTTTTCTTTACTAATTCTAATTTTCCATTTTTAGAAATAGAAATTGGAGAAGATTCTTCTAATGTTTTAGAAATTGCTTCTTCCTTTTTAACAACTAAAACCGCATATTATTTACAAGGAGGTAATGAAAAAAATAAATCTATTTATATTAATTTAGATGACGAAGATGATATTTTAATAGGTGAATATTTTAGAGATTCTTTAGGTAATTACAATAAAGTTTTAGATAAGGTAGCAGATGGTAGGTCAGTTAATTCAGAATTTAAAAAGATTATTTTAGAAAAAGAAATAAAAAATAAACTTAAGGGTGTTTTAAGTGTTTTTTCAGAATTTAAACTTTCTTGGGGTTATTTTAGCGGGTATGACGTTTATGATTTTAATTTTGATTTCTTTGATGAATCAAACTCAAATTTAAAAGAGCTTACTGATGATAGGACATCTGGATATCCTAAAGATACACCGAGTCCAAAATCAGCATTTAATGAAGAAAGTTTAGAAAGATTATATTCAAATCCTGAAGATTATTACGCGGTGCTTATGCCTTTATTAAAGCAAGAATCACCAAGTGACGATGAAGATATTGAATATGTGAAAAGTGAATATGATAGGCTTAAAGAAAATTTTACAACTCAATTTTCTACTAAATCTAGAGTAGTACCTCATATTAATAAGTGGTCTTTAATAAACTCAACAAATGTTCGCGAGAATCCATATTATTTAAACGTATCTGAGGCTTTTGGAGAAACTAACTTTTCACCTAGTTTAGAAGTTTTAGAAAGAGACCCTAAAAAAATGACACATGAATGGTTTTATATAGATAAAAGACCTGATTATAACATTACTCCACTTGATAATTTTAGTTATTTAGAAACTTCACCTGACATTTCTATAGAGTTTGACGATTTTAAAAGTGTTGATTTTAATTATTTTAAATCTTACTTTTTAAGTATGGGTTATCAACACCAATTCGGATATTTCCATTATGAGAATAAAAAACAAAAGTATACTTTTATAGAAAATGGAAGTAAAGAGAGTTTCGGGTCTACTATTTTTAAAGGTTTAAAGTTTTCTTTAAAAGATAGAAAAAAAGTAACTAATTCAATTACTAAAGAATTCATAAAGTCAGCTAGTTTTAATGGGTATAAATTTTCTAGTTTTTTAAAAATAAAATTTGATAGTTCTAAACCTAATAAGTTAAGTATAAAGGCTATTAGAAATAAAAAATTTAAGTATGTTGTTTTGATGTTAGAAATGGAGGTTTCTGACGATAATTTTACTTATCTAAATAGAAGATTATTATACGAATTATCACATAAAATAAATTCTGCTAATGAATATGCTGATGCAGAAATAAGTGGTGCTATTGATTTATCGTCTACTTCACTTCCTGCATCAGGTTTTACTACTTTAAATTCTATGGAACATGCAAGCGGAGAAAATTCGTTATTTAATAGTCAAATTTTAAGAGACCCTTCTAATGGATTATTTGGAATGCTTAAAATAAAAATAGGTTCTATAGAATATGGAATTCAAATAGCAAACATTATTAATAATAATACTATTCAGTTTCAAGGAGCAATGATTGAACTTTCTACTGGGCTTATTCAACCTACCGGTTATTACACAGCGTCTCAATATAAAACGGCGGAATACACATATGCCGGTGGTGGTATAAATGCACATGAAGCTCTTTTTAATCAGTTATCTGCAGGTAGCATATCTGATATCTTAAACAATTCAAATGATGCGGAATATGTTACTGTTGAAAATGACGGAACGTTAATAGAAAACAGTTTTGTAATAAATGTAGAAGATGGAAATGAAGTTATAAAAAGTTCTAAACTTACATCAGAAGTAGATACAAACAAACCCAAAGCATTTGGTCTTACAAATTCAGTAATAGGTTATGAAATAATAGAATCTTTTGGTCAATATTTCACATTCTTAAAAAGACATAATGGTAAATACTCTCCGGAAATGACTCCTATCATTACATTTAGAGAACCATTTTCAAGACATAGAATCAATACTGATTGGGCGGCAGATCAGCCTACTAATGCAGAATATGACACTACTAACCTTCAATTAAATGAATTAACTGTTGCTTTATATAAAAAACTAAATGATTTAGGAATATTTTATGATTTAACTTTTATTAGAGATGCTAATTTTAGAAATTCTTACGGTAAAATAAAAAATTACTTTTTTCATAAAGTAAATGAAATAGATACCGAGGGTGTTATTAAACTTTCAGAGTCAGATTCTCTTTTACCTAAATACGCATTAATAGATGAAATTGCAATAGATAAAAAAGATATTAATGTATTTAATTCTAGGTGGGAAGACGATTATTATGTAAGATCGGAATCGGCTTCTAACAAATCTTTAATACCTGGTACCAAAAATATTATTGAAGAAAAAAGCTTTTTCTCTTCATGTATTCCTAAAATAGGAAATGCATATCAAATATTCGATTTTACTTCTGAATATTTTGAAACCATAGATATTTTAACTGACGCAAAAATATTAAACAATGTTGAAAGTGAAGTAGCTTTTACAGAAACTAAAACACAAGTATTCATTGATTTTTATTTAGAAAAAAGTGTAGTACGATATTTTAAAAATGAAGGAATCAAAGACACTATATCTAAATTTGTAACTTTAGAAAAAAGTTTTGGTAGAATAGATACTTTAGATGATGATATTGAAGAGTACGTTTCTAATAATATTTTACCATTATTTTCTATCAACTCTATTGATTTATATGTTTTATCAGGTAAAAAATATACGACTTCTATAGATTCATCACAGAGTGTTTCTAACGTTGAAAGTGGAGGGTACATATTAGATAATAATTATAGTTATGTATTAGACTCTAAAAATCCACTTAATTTTAGGTTAATATATAATAAAAAAGCAGGTTTAAAATCAAAAATTAGGCCTATAATAAAAATAAAGTCATAAAGATGGCATTAAATTTAAAAGAAATATTCGAAGGAGATTCGGATATAATTAAAATAAGCAAATTAAACTACAATTTCGATCAGCTACTAGCTAACGGAGGAGGACCTCAAGGGCCTCAAGGAATACAAGGAGTTACTGGAATTTCTGGACCTATAGGTTCTACAGGACCTTCCGGTGCTACTGGGGCTACAGGAGCTAGCGGTTCAAATGGAGTTTCGTTAAACGTATGGGATAGCGATACTATATATGTAGATGGTGGAGCAACTGCAGCATCATCTTATAATATAATAAGACCCTTTAATAAAAATGATGACGGTACTACAGATTTAAAAACAAGAGTTATTTTAGGAGATGAAAATGTATTTAATCTTTCAGGTAATAATCCTAGTTTCGAGCCTCTTGCATTATTAAATATAATAATACCGCAAGACCCTTCTTTAAACACAGAAGTTTCAAATCATATCAATATTCTTCATTCCGCATCAGGTTCTGCTGATTATGCTATACGAAGTGAACACAGTGGTACTACCACTACTTTTAAAATTACAGGAACTGTAGGTTCTGGAACTGCAAATTTTGCTTTAGATATTCCTAACAATATAACAATATCGTCTGCTGAAACTAATTTAACAGCTACTACCGGTGATATTACAATAACGGGTAACTCTAATTTATCTGTAAACATAAATGATGATATACAAGTAAAATCTTTAAGTGGTGGAGATATTACAATAGGTGATAGCGCTACTACTAATGATGTTAGCATTTTAGGTTCAAATAATATTAATTTATCAGCTGTAGGTAATAACATTATAACCGGAAATAACAACACGTTATCTACCTCTGCTACAGGACAGGGTAATTTATTAACATGCTCAGGACTTGCTGGTTTTAATAGAATGACAGCTTCTCAAACTAATAGTGTAAATGAAATGCTAGCAACTGCACCTGGAGGTAAAAATAAAATGACAGCTCAATTTAATGCTGTTAACGAAATTACTTCTGATATTTCAAACACATTAGACGCAAATTTATCAAACTTATTTAAAATATTAGGAGTAGATAAATTAAAAGTAGAGGATGATATAATTACTTCTTCAGAAAGTATATATTTTGATGACCCTAATGGTGTTCATAAAAGTCAAGTTGGTTTAGAAACTGCTGGAGATGGTTTAAGATGGAAAGACGGAGGAGCTCAAGAAACTAACTACACTGCAGCTCCTAATTATAACAGACCAGTAGATGATAGAACATTGACTGATTATTTTTGGGAAAAGGGAATTATTAGGAATTCATATACTGATAATGGATGTTCGTTTAGAGAGGCTACAGGAGCAGTTGTAAATCCTAGCACTACATCTCTTGATGCTGGTGAATTTTCTAATTATGGAGTAATAAATGCAGTTGGTGGTGCAACAACGTCAACTGCGTATGAAACCTCAAGGTATGGTTATGTTAAAATAGGTAACCTGATACAAGTGTGGGGTAAAGGAGAAATAGGAATTGGAGAACCGGACTACGGCGATTGGGATGGTAATAGCTCCCCTGCTGTAATTTCTATGAATATGTCACGAGAAGGTGATGATCCGAGTTCTTTCGTGTTTCCATACACTAATGACTCTGGTACGTATATAGATGTTGATGTAACGCTTATAAGTACGGATACAACAACTGACTTAGCTGATGTAGCTAGTACTAGTAATTTTAATACTATTGGAAGGATATATCCAGGAGATAATAATATTTATTTGTTTAATGAAGGTCCTCAAGTTTTAGACTTGAACAATGACACCTTACCCATATCTGGTGATGATGTAAAGTATACAGTAAAACCTATATTAATAAAAGAATTTTTAACAGACAATTCAACTCCAACTACTCAGAGAATTAGATATAGCTTTAAATTTTCTATGCCTACTGAAACTAATGCATATAATAAAACTCACTACGCTACAGGTGCGGTGGCAATGATGTAATAGCTTATGAAATTTAAAAAAATAAAAATACAACCCATTTATTTTATATCAGCTATTTTAGTTATGATACTGCTAATGCTGTTCCAGTGTAATAGGGTTAGCATACTTAAACAGAAAAATATTGCTTTAGAAAATAAAGTAGAAAGAGTAAAAGGAAATGCAGAGGCTAGCATAGACACAATAGAGGTTTTTAAAAATGAAAATGGTTTTTATATTAACGAAATAAAAGGATATCAATTTACAGTAAAAGAATTAAAAAATGAAAATGCTGGCTTATTAAACAAATATAAAGAGGCTTTAGAAAACGCTATAAAATTAGAAAGATTAAATCAACTGCTACAGGCCCAGATAAATATAAATAATGTAGATACTGTTTGGGCTATTGTTAAGAATGACACTACTCTTATATTTTCAGATTCTACATTTTATGATGATGAAAATTGGCGAAAATTTACAGCAAGTGTTGATGTTTCTTTAAATGATACTATAATTACAGGAGCTTTAGGAACTTTTGATTATGACCAAAATATAAAATTATATGCAGGCATAGAAACGATAGAGGGCATTAAAAAAATAAATATATCTACTAAGTATCCAGGAATAACTTTTAAAAGTATTGAAGGTATTTCTATAGTAGAAGATGAACTTAATAAAATAAAAAAACAAAAAAGAGGTAGACTTTCTTTAGGTTTTGGAGGAGGATATGGAATAACTTTTGGTAAAAATAACAGTATATACCACGGTCCACAAGTAGGATTATTTCTAACTTATTCACCTAAATGGTTACAATTTTAAAAAGATAAATAATATATGGCACAATCATCTAGATATTTCAAGATAGACGACGACGTACTTTTAGAATTTATATACCATGATCAGGCTAATGCAACTGATTATGATATAGATGTTGATGATAATGGTAGCGAAATTAAAATTTTAGATACCGTTAGCGGTAATCATTTACATACTAGACATTTAATACATGAGCTTGGTAGTGATGTTGTTAATTTCGATGTTACTGAATCTGGTGGTTATGTCGCTATTGAAAATTTTGCAGCAAGAACGTTATTGTTAGAAGTAGGTAAAACTTATAAATTTAATTTAACAGCACTTACTAATCCTTTAACTTTTGATATTACTGGAAATAGCATAGGTTCTCCTTATGATGCAGTAAGTCAAGTTTACACCTACTTACCTACTGTAACTGGGTCATATTTATATAGCATTACCGGCTTGACGGGCGGTAAAGTAACGGTTGCTAATGCTGCCAATCCTTTATTTGCAACACCAGATGAAGAAACTGGAAATAGTATAAAAACAGGGTCGGGAACTATAGGAAGATACCATGCAGTTGAGGTTGGTGAAAATAAATATGCTCTTTTAGATAGCACTAATAATTTTATTAATAGTTCTTCTTGGGCTGGTAGTAATTCTGCAGATTTAGCAACAAGTCAAACAAACGCAACGTCTAATATTAATTTTATTAGATATGATAAAATAAGACTTCATTTAAGAAATGGTTTTAGTTTTGCTTCTAGAGGAAAACAAGGATTTTTATTCGAAGTAAAAACAGATAGAATAAATGAAGTACAAAATTATTTGACTCAATTAGTTTATTTAAACACTTCTAATTTTGAAATAAAAAATCCTAAACCTTTTGTAATAACTGAAACATTATATACTAACTTCATTGAAGTTAAAGTTCCTACTTTAATAGGTCAGTATCAGGAATTTGAAGATGAGTTTTATGGAGATGGAACTGTAGGTTCTAGCAACTTGCTTCCTACTTCAAACTATAATATATGTTTTAAACTTATAAATAATTTAGAAGATAATTCAAGCGTAGATTACATTTATACAGGAGACTCGCAAAATTTATTGGTAAGTAGAGAAGATGAATTTCAAGACTTTACAGTAAAAGTTCAAGAAGCGTCAGATGGCGATTATTTTGAAATATTTGGAGAAAAAGATGGAAGTGCCGCTGATTTTGAAGCACATATAATTGATAAAATATTACATTCAACTGCTGACATATCAGTGATATTTGATATAACAGTGTTTGAAAATGTAGGTACTGGTTTTATAGAAACTTACTCTACTCAAATGACTAAAGTAGAGGATTGGGAAGAACCTATAGAATTTAGACCTATTATTAAATACTGTAACACTGCTACAAGTTTTGCAATAGATGTTGTTATGAGAATTTATAATCAGACTGACAACACTCAAATAGTTAAAAATGCAAGTTTAACGTATACAAATGCATCTAAATATGGAAAAAGACTATTAAGAGTAAACATAAATTCTACCAATAACTTAACTAGAATATACAACACTTTACCAGATAGACAATCTACTAGAAATACTGCTCAAGTTTTAAATAGTTCTTTACCAAAGGGTCAAGTAAAATATACTCCTACATTCATAGAAAGATTAAAAATAAAAGCAACTCCTGAAATAGTAAATTTAGAAGAAGGAACTGTTAAAACAATAGGACGCGAAGAAGTTTTAAGGATAGGTCCATTTGATACTTACGTTAAATTTTCAGTTTCTAAGATAGAAGATGGTGAAGAAAAAGCTATTTCATTTTTAGAATCTGGAAGTGTAAAAATGACATTTGATTCTGGACTATGTTTTAACAATATTACTACTTTTAAAGATATTGATGCAAGTAAAGGTGAAATTTTGTTTCAAATAAGTAAGGCTAATGCATTAAAAATACAGGCTATTACAAATAAAAATTACTATATTTCTGTAGATAATGGTTCTACTGAAACAATGGTTTATAAAGGTAAATTTAATGCAATATGATTTTAAATAGTAGAAATAATTTATTTGATTTTAGATTCCCTAAAAATTTTATACCAGCAGAAGTAGCTGAAAAATACAAAAGCTATTTACATAAAATACCTGGTAATATGTTAGAAAATCCTATAGATTTTATTAATTACACAATACAAGAAGTAAATTTACCAGGAATAAGTTTCGACCCGGTAGAACAGGCTGATAATGACGGAACTGTAAGATACCATAGAGGTAGAATACCAATTCAAAATACAATTGAAAGACAATTTACTGTAAAATTTCAATTGTTAGACGGTTACATAAATTATTGGATATTAACCGATACTCTTTTACATTACTATGCAGATCAGACATTAGAAAAATATATACCGGATGTAAAATTAAGAATATTAGATGCGGAAGGTTTAGGTTTGGCAAGTATACAGTTTGAAAAACCTATCATGAACTCAATATCAGACTTAAATTTAAACTTAGCTGAAAATGTAGCAGAATTTAATACATTTGATGTTAATTTTTACTATAATAAATTTAGTATAAAAATAGACATAGATTAAATAAATATATAAATTATGAAAACATTTGTAAAATACTTAGAAGAAAATAAAGTTACAAAAGAAGAAATGAGCCTTTTAACAGAAGGTCTTCAGCAGGAATGGACTCCTGAATTAGAATCTAAAGTAGACGAAGCAGTTGATGCTTTTCTAAATGAATACAGAAATGAAAATGGAGAAATTGATTTAGAAAGATTTAATAATGAAGTTACTAATGAAGGATTTTTTGGTTCTATTATAGGTGGTCTAACTGGTTTTGCATTAGGTAAATCTCTTGGTAAAATGATAGCTAAAGTATTAGGTATAAATAAAGGAGTACTTTATGATTTATTAACTTCTAGACTTGTAGGTACCGCTTTAGGAGCTGTTATAGGTAAAAGACTATAATATGAATTTTATTACTATTGATTTTTCTCTTAATTCCCCGGGTATATGCATATTTAATGATAAGAGTAAAAAATACCATTTTATTTCGTATGTTAAAAGAAATGGTTCTAAAAAGGCTATAAAATTACAAGAAGAATTGGGAATGTTAAAAGAGGTTACTCTTGTATTTCAACCTGATTTTGAAAAAGAATTAGATTATTCTAGTGTTGAGTTAGCTAAAATAAAAAGATATGATGTGATGTCAAATGATATCATTAATCTTATTACTCAAAACACATTTAAAGAAGACGGTTATATGATAGCCTTTGAAGGAGTAAGTTATGGTTCTAAAGGAGGAACTAACAATATTATTGATATGGCAAGTGCTGCTTCTATTCTTAAGATAAAACTTCTTAAATATTTTAAACCTGAAGATATTCAAACAGTCTCCCCTGCAACAATTAAAAAACATGCTGGAAAAGGTAATATGAATAAGAGAACTCTTTGGGACGTCTTTGTTGAAAATAGAACGGGAGAGGAATTTCTAGAAGAGAATAATTTTTGGAAGTTCTCGAAAAAACTTGAAGTGGGTAAGTCTGTTCCTAAA
>Ga0115013_10000060_pt1 | contig 69883 bp, 67 predicted proteins | sample SouAtlMetagenome_2_FD_88686 | JGI IMG/M metagenome (GOLD analysis project Ga0115013, IMG submission 88686) | Marine eukaryotic phytoplankton communities from Atlantic Ocean - South Atlantic ANT15 Metagenome | ecosystem: Environmental > Aquatic > Marine > Oceanic | place: South Atlantic Ocean...
CACGGCGACCACGGCGACCACGGTCATGATGACCATGCGGACCATGACGACCACCAGGGCATGTCGGCCGAACGCAAGGCCATGTTGGAGGCGCGTTTGCACGAACTCGAACACATGCTGGAAGGCCCCGATGTGGTGGTGTTGTCCAACGCTGCGGCCGAAGCCAAGGCAGACAAAGTTCACCGTTTGAAGCGCCACCGTCAGCGCATCATGGAAGTCAAGCCTTTCGATTACGAAGGTGGTGTGGCTGCATGGGAAGCAGGCGCGGACGACAAAATCATGAAGGGGGAGTTCCACCTGCCAGTGGGCCGTGAGGTGGAATTTGTGTTCCGTTCACGAGATGTCATCCACAGTGCCTACATGCCGCACTTCCGTGCACAAATGAACACCGTTCCCGGCGTGCCTACACGCTTCAAGATGACTCCGACCATCACGACCGACAGCATGCGCACGGTCGTGGACGATCCAGATTTCGACTACGTCCTTCTCTGCAACAAAGTGTGCGGCGCTGCACATTTCAATATGCAAATGAAGGTGGTCGTGGAAAGTGAAGAGTCTTACAACGCATGGCTCGAGTCGCAAGAAGAATTTTTGGCTGACAAGGAAGCGGCGACGGAATCTGACGCTCGTGCAGAGGCCGCCAACATTGAGAACAACGAATCTGCAACCCTCTGATTATGGCAGGACACGCACATCACGAAGAGAGCTTCGTTTCGAAGTACATCTTCTCGCAGGATCACAAGATGATCTCCAAGCAGTTCTTGGTGACTGCAGTGTTTATGGGCATCATTGCCGTGATGCTCTCGATATTCTTCCGTCTCCAATTGGGATGGCCAGGAGAGAGCTTCGCCATTCTTGAAACGTTCTTGGGCAAGTGGGCTCCAGGTGGCGTGTTGGACCGAAATGCCTACCTGGCTTTGGTGACGATTCACGGGACCATCATGGTCTTTTTCGTCTTGACGGGGGGATTATCTGGGACCTTCTCGAACCTTTTGATTCCACTCCAAATTGGCGCACGTGACATGGCGTCAGGTTTATTAAACATGCTGAGCTATTGGTTCTTCGCAGCCTCCAGCGTGATTATGATTTTCTCCCTCTTTGTGGAAGGTGGTGCAGCCTCAGGTGGATGGACGGTGTACCCCCCGTTGAGTGCGTTGCCTCAGGCGATGCCCGGCTCTGGCATGGGCATGACTTTGTGGTTGATTTCTATGACATTGTTCGTGGTGAGCTCGCTTTTGGGTGGGTTGAACTACGTCGTGACCGTGATCAACCTCCGCACCAAGGGCATGAGCATGACACGTCTGCCGTTGACAATTTGGGCGTTCTTGATTACCGCGGTTTTGGGCGTTTTGTCTTTCCCCGTGTTGGTGTCGGCTGTGGTGCTGCTTCTCATGGATCGTTCCATGGGTACGGCCTTCTACCTGAGCGACATCTTCATCGGAGGGGAAGCCCTCGACGTGACCGGCGGCAGCCCCATCTTGTACCAGCACTTGTTCTGGTTCTTGGGTCACCCTGAGGTGTACATCGTGTTGCTTCCTGCTTTGGGCATCAGCTCTGAGGTGATTGCCACGAATTCGCGCAAGCCCATCTTCGGTTACAAGGCGATGATTGGATCGATCCTCGGCATCGGTTTCTTGAGCTTCATCGTGTGGGGACACCACATGTTCGTGACTGGAATGAATCCCTTTTTGGGTTCAGTGTTCGTGTTCACCACGCTCTTGATTGCGATTCCTTCTGCGGTGAAAGCCTTCAACTACATCACGACGTTGTGGCAGGGCAACTTGCGCTTCACACCAGCCATGCTCTTCAGCATTGGTTTGGTCAGCACGTTTGTGACGGGTGGATTGACGGGAATCATCTTGGCAGACTCTGCATTGGACGTGAACGTGCACGACACCTACTTCGTGGTGGCGCACTTCCACATTGTGATGGGCATGAGTGCCATCTTCGGCATGTTGGCAGGCATCTACCATTGGTATCCCAAGATGTTTGGCCGCATGATGAACACCAAGCTCGGATACGTCCACTTCTGGACCACCTTGGTGGCTGGATATGGGGTGTTCTTCCCCATGCACTTTGTAGGTCTTGCAGGTGCGCCACGCCGTTACTACGACTACAGCAACTTCGAGTACCTCGACTTTGTGATGGACCTCCAGCCCATCATTTCCACGTTTGCCATCATTGGTGCCGTGGGTCAGCTTCCATTCCTGTGGAACTTCTTCTACAGCATGTTCCGTGGTCAAGTGGCTGTGGAGAACCCATGGAAGTCCAACACCTTGGAGTGGACCACGCCTGTCGAGCACGTGCACGGCAACTGGCCAGGTGCCCTCCCTGAAGTACACCGTTGGGCTTACGACTACAGCAATCCTGACTTTGACGACGACTTCGTGCCTCAGACGGTCCCTGTGAAAGCAGGAGAGACTGCGCACTAAGAGAGGGTCGACCTTGAACGACCTGCATTGAAAAGCCTCCGCCTCGGCGGGGGCTTTTTCATGCCCTAAGGTGCTACCTTGGGCGTGATGCAACAGGACGACGATTTTGACGTGCGTGGTGAGGCTGAACAGGCGTCGGAGGGCGACCTGGATCGCGTCTTGAGGCCTGCAAGGTTTGAGGACTTCACTGGACAGCGCGCGGCCATGGACAACCTTCAGGTGTTTGTGATGGCGGCGAAGCAGCGTGGGGAGGCCTTGGACCACGTGTTGTTGCACGGCCCTCCGGGGTTGGGCAAGACCACGTTGGCGAACATTGTGGCGAATGAGATGGGCGTGGCCATTCGGACCACCTCGGGTCCGGTCTTGGATAAGCCCGGCGACCTTGCGGGGTTGCTGACGAGTTTGGAGCCCAACGACGTGCTGTTCATCGATGAGATTCACCGTTTGTCTCCCATCGTGGAGGAATACCTGTACAGCGCGATGGAAGACTACCGCATTGACTTGGTGATTGACACCGGACCCAATGCGCGTACCGTCCAGATTGACTTGCACCCCTTCACCATGGTGGGGGCCACGACAAGGTCGGGGTTGTTGACGGCGCCGTTGCGCGCGCGTTTTGGCATCAACCTGCGGTTGCAGTACTACGATGCAAAGACGTTGACGGACATCGTGGAGCGTTCGGCGGGCATCTTGGACATGGAAATTGAGGGAGCAGCTTCCTACGAAATTGCATCGCGCAGCCGTGGCACCCCCCGCATCAGCAACGCCTTGCTTCGTCGTGTGCGTGACTTTGCGCAGGTCAAAGGCTCGGGGCGGATTGACCCCGAGGTGACGGCCTACGCCCTCGATGCGTTGCAAGTGGACAAAATGGGCCTTGACGAGATGGACAACCGCATCTTGTCGGCCATCATTGACAAGTTCAAGGGCGGCCCAGTGGGTGCGAGTACGTTGGCCACGGCGATTGGGGAAAATGCGGGAACGTTGGAGGAGGTGTACGAGCCCTACTTGATCCAAGAAGGATTGCTTGTGCGGACGCCACGTGGGCGTCAGGCGACGCCTGCAGCATACACCCATTTGGGAAGAACCCCATCTGCGGGATCAGGAGACTTGTTCGACGCCTGAGCCATGGCCAAATCCAAGCACGTGGCGGCGGAGCGTGCGGCGTGGATCAAACGCCGCGCCCAGGAATTGGGATTCACGTCGGTGGGCATTTCAGTGGCCCGAGAACTGACGGAAGAGGCGCCGCGATTGGAGACTTGGTTGAAAGAGGGAATGCATGGCGACATGGCCTACATGGAGGGCCACTTTGACAAGCGGCTCGACCCACGGAAGTTGCTGCCGGGGACCAAATCGGTGGTCAGCCTGTTGTTCAACTACCACAACCCCCATGGGCAGTCCGATCCGGAGGCCCCAAAGATTGCCCAGTACGCCTTCGGAGAGGATTACCATTTTGTGCTGAAGTGGAAGCTGAAAGAGCTGTTGAAATGGATGCGTGCCGAGTGGGGGGATGTTGGCGGACGCGTCTATGTGGACAGCGCACCCATCCTGGAGCGGGCGTGGGCGGAGCGTTCGGGTTTGGGGTGGATAGGAAAGCACAGCTTGCTGCTGAACAAACACGCAGGCAGCTATTTCTTTCTCGCCGAGATGATGCTCGACTTGGAGCTGGAACCCGATGCGCCAGTTACGGATCATTGTGGCTCTTGCACTCGTTGCATTGACGCGTGTCCCACCAACGCGATCATCCAGCCCTATGTGGTGGATGGCAGCAAGTGCATCAGCTATTTCACGATTGAGCTTCGTGGGGCCATCCCAGAACCGGTTCAGGGCCAGATGGAGAACTGGATGTTCGGGTGTGACATCTGCCAGGAAGTCTGCCCGTGGAACCGTCACGCTTCGCCCACCACGGAGCCAAGGTTTTCACCCCATCCACGTTTGCTGGATATGACCAAATCGGATTGGCTGGACCTGACGGAAGACGTCTTCCGCGAGGTGTTCAAAGACAGCGCGGTCAAACGAACAGGCTGGATGGGCCTTCAGCGAAACATTTCGTTCCTCGGCGACGCGTGACTCAGCCTTTCAGAGCCTGAGCCGTTGCGAAGGCGGTCAGGATGAGTTGGGTGTGCTTGCTGGAATATGTCGCCAGCGCCCAAGATTTCAACGCAAGGGCCTCGTCGTGGGGCAGCCAAGAGAAGCTCTTGGTCAACTCGCGGGCAAACAGTTGGCGGTCAAAGCTCACCCGCTTCAACACGGTTTTGCAAAATTCAAGCATGGGTCTGAAGATGTTCTGGCCTAGGCAAGATGCGGCGGGGCTGACGAAGCATGTCACAACGAAATCCAACAAACCCCAAAATGCCACGGGGAGTGCATGACGTATTTTTGGGGTGGAATGAAGCGCCTCCACAACACTGAAGATCGCCGTGTGCTCATGGAGCGCATGAAGGCCGACAGCCGGCCGCGGACGACGCTGAGCTTTTACCGGTACGTGCATTTGGACCAACCCGAGAGCACGCGAGCAGAGCTGTATGAGGCGTGGTCCGAGCTGGAGGTCCTGGGGCGCACCTACGTGGCCAAGGAGGGCATCAACGCCCAAATTTCCATGCCCACAGAGCGGTTCGAGGAATTCAAGGCGCACATCGAGGGTTTGGGTTGGTTGCCCAACCTCCGGTTGAATGTGGCGGTAGAACAGGGCAAGAGCTTCTTCAAGCTGATCGTCCGCGTGCGTGAGAAGATTGTGGCGGATGGCTTGGCCAACGGCACGTTTGACGTCACCGATTGCGGCAAGCATCTCAAGGCTTCCGAGTTCAATGCCTTGACGGATCAAGAGGATACGGTTCTCATCGACATGCGCAATGCCTACGAGAGTGAAGTGGGCCATTTTGAAGGCGCGGTATGTCCGGACGTCAACACCTTTCGCGAGGAGATTGACTACGTCGAGGACATGTTGCAAGACCAAAAGGCCGCCAACATTGTGATGTACTGCACGGGCGGCATCCGCTGTGAAAAGGCCAGCGCCTACCTGAAGCACAAGGGATTCCAAAACGTCCACCAGCTCGAAGGAGGCATCATTGAGTACACCCGTCAAGCGAAGGCCGAGGGGCTGCGCAACAAATTCATCGGAAAGAACTTCGTGTTTGACGAGCGAATGGCGGAGCGCATTTCTGACGATGTGATTGCACATTGTCACACCTGTGGATCTTCATGCGACACCCATGCCAACTGCGCCAATCCGACGTGCAACATCCTGATGATTCAGTGCGACGCGTGCAAGGAGAAGTCTGCGGGGACGTGCAGCGAAGCCTGCCACGAATTCGTTCAGCTTCCGGAGGAAGAACAAAAAGAACGTCGCAAAGGCACCAACGCCCGAGGGGGATTCATGACCGAGGAAAAAGGGCTGCCGCGTGAGGACGGGGCTATGCCAAGAAGCCAGCAGTGACGGCGAAGAATTCGTCTGGCGCCTGGGCGTGAAGCCAGTGCCCCGCCCCTTGAATGGTGTGGTGGTCCATGTGCACGAAGTGATCCTCGAGCAATTCCAAGTCTTGGTCGCTGACGTAGTCGCTTTCGCTGCCGCGGATAAAGAGTGCCGGCAGGGTGTTGATGCCCAGTTCGATGTGGCCGACGACGTCTTGGAGGGTGGCGTGCAACACAGGGACGTTGAACCGCCACGCAAAACCGCCTTCTTTCAGCCGATGGAGTCCCTTCATCAAGAAAGGCATAAGCACGGGGTCGTCGTGGAGCGCATGGGAAAGCTGGGACTCGATGGCGTCCCGTGAAGGCGCAGACACGGGATCTGTAGCCAACAGGGCGTCAAAGATGTGGCCGTGGTGCGGGGCGTAAGCCCGGGCTGCGATGTCGGCGACCACGAGCTTGTCGACGCGTCCAGGGTGCAATTGCGAAAGAAGCAGGACGGTTTTCCCACCCATGCTGTGGCCGAGCAAAGACGCCTTCGCGATGCCCTGTGCGTCCATGAAATCAACGACGTCTTGGGCCATGGCTTGGTAGGTGTGAATGGGTTCGTGGGGGGAGCGGCCGTGATTTCGGGCGTCCAACATCCACACGTGATGCGATGCGGAGTAGCGTTTGCCCAGCGTCTGCCAATTGTCCGAGCTTCCCAACAACCCATGAAGGATGAGCAGGTGGGGTGCTTGGTCCCCAAGGGCTGAAGGAAGATGTCGCGCGTGAAGGGCCATCACGGGGTGTGGAGGCATGCGCGGTACTGCGCCACGGCATTGGACAGTCCGAGGTAAAGGGCGTCCGAAATCAAAGCATGCCCAATGCTCACCTCGTCGAGGTAGGGAACGCTTTCTGCGAAGTCGCGCAGGTTGCCAAGGTTGAGGTCATGTCCCGCGTTGACGCCCAAACCGGCATCGTGCGCCCACCCTGCCGCCTCGGCATACGGTTGGGCGGCCTCGCGTCCGAGGCGGGCATGTTGGTCGGCGAATGACTCGGTGTAGAGCTCGATGCGGTCCGCCCCCACGGAGGCGGCAGCCTCGATTTGGGCTTGGTCGGTTTCGATGAACAGCGAGGTGCGGATGCCGCGTTCGCGGAACGTCGACAAGACGTCCTTGAGCATGTCGCGGTGGTCCGTGACCGTCCAACCGGCATTGCTGGTCAGGACGTGCGGCGGATCGGGCACCAAGGTCACTTGCTCTGGCCCCACCTCGCAGACGAGACCCACGAAGTCTTGGCTCGGATATCCTTCAATGTTGAATTCGGTGTGAACCACGGCCCGCAGGTCGCGCACATCGGCATAGGTGATGTGGCGGGCGTCGGGACGCGGATGGACGGTGATGCCCTCTCCGCCGAACGCCTGAATGCGTTTGGCCGCTTCGACGACATTCGGTTCCGTGCCGCCCCGGGCGTTGCGCAGGGTGGCGATTTTGTTTACGTTGACGCTGAGCCTTGTCATACCTACCTTTGGGTGAAAGAGCGAAATTACACCATGCGCGCCCAGAGAATGCTGTCCTTGGACCTTCCGGTCCTTGCGTTGACCGACCAGGTCGCTCGCGCCCTCACCGTGATGGATGAGTTCAAGCTCATGCGCCTTCCAGTGGTGGAAGAGGACGCGTACAAGGGCACCGTGTCAGAGGCGACGCTGCTCGAGCTCGATGAATCGGCACTCATTGCCGAAGCGCCGATGAGCCAGGACGCGATTCCCCACGATTTGCATGTCTACGACGTGGTTGCCCGCATGGGATGGTCTGACGTGGATGTGCTGCCTGTTGTGCACGAGGGCCTGTATCGCGGGGCGGTGGACCGTGCCGCGGTGTTGCGCTTCATGGCCAAACGCGCGGGCTGGGGCTTCCCCGGAAGTACGCTTGTTTTGGAGGTGTTGCCGAAAGACTTGAGTCCTGCAGAACTGGTGCGCATTGTGGAGGCCGACGGCGCCCAAATCACAAGTTTCAACGTCGCCCCCGTGGAGGACAGCGAATTTTTGGAAGTGACCTTCAAGGTCAACACCGAGGAAATTGAGTCCCTCATGGCCACCCTGCTTCGCCATGAATACCAGGTGCAGAGCTTCTACAACGCCCCTGAATTGGAAGACGAAATGCGCGCGCGCTTTGATGCGTTCATGCGTTACCTCGAACCTTAAATCTGAACCCCATGCGCATTGCCCTCTTTGGAAAAGCGGTTTCGCCCGACGATGCAGAAGCTTTGCGCGCGGCGCTGGACCGGATTTTGGTCCTGGACCCTCAAGCCTGGATTGCCCAGGCCTACATGGCCGAGCTGAGCGACCACATGAATCTTCCCGCCGGCCTCGTGCCTTACGAAGGTGAAGTGCCGCAGGGCGTGGATGTGCTGCTCGCCTTTGGTGGAGATGGAACCGTACTCGAAGCGGCCACGCTCGTGCGCCACGGCGCCATCCCCATTTTGGGCGTCAACACGGGGCGCCTTGGCTTTTTGAGCAACGTCAGCATGGACGCTTTTGACCTCGCGATGGATGCCTACATCGGAGGCAAAACCTGGGAGGAGAAGCGCGATTTGTTGCGCGTGGAAGTTGAGGGCGAAAACCTCGGGGAATTCCCCTACGCACTGAATGAAGTCGTGATTCATAAGCGCGATACGGCCAGCATGGTGGTGGTGGACGTCCATCGGGACGACAAGTTTGTCAACACGTATTGGGCAGACGGGCTCCTCGTGAGCACCCCTACAGGGTCGACCGCCTATTCGTTGAGCGCAGGCGGTCCGATTGTGTATCCCGGATCCAACGTGGTCGTGGTCACGCCGGTGGCGCCACACAACCTCAACGACCGTCCCTTGGTGGTGCCGCTTGAAGGGGAAATCACCCTTGTCGCTGGAGGCCGAGATGCGCAGTTTTTGCTGAGCATGGACAGTCGGTCTTTCCCCTTGGAACCAGGTCAGGAGGTGCGTATCAAGCCCGCAGGATTCAGCTTGACGCTCATCAATTTGGAGCACCAGGACTTTTTTTCCACGGTTCGTCAAAAAATGCACTGGGGACTCGACCCTCGGGAACGCTAAAATCAAGGCAATCCCGCGTAATTTCGTGCGTTGAACACCTCGATGAACCTCTCTCTTCGCCCCTTCTTGATTCTCATCGCCATGTTGGCGTGGGTGGCCGCGCCTGAAGCGCAGGCACAGCGCAACCGGCGGGGGACGAGCAAGGAGCTGGGGGTGCAGTTGGGCACAGCGTGGTATGTGGGCGATTTGAACCCGGGCAACATGCTTCGGTCGGTCAGCCACGTGACACGAGGTGGCTTCTATCGCCACAACCTCAACACGCGTTGGTCTTTCCGTGGACAGTATCTCCAAGGCCGAGTCGAAGCGTGGGATGCCGACCACCCCAATGGCTGGCAACAAAACAGAAACCTGCACTTCCGGAACCAAATCAACGAGTACTCCCTTGCCACGGAGCTTAATTTTCGGGACCACGCCGTAGGCAACCCCAAACGTCAACTTGTGCCTTTCTTGTTCGCGGGCTTTGCCGTGTTCACCCACGATCCCGAAGGACAGGATGTCTACGGGAACTGGCAGCCCCTGCAACCGATGGGGACGGAGGGCCAAGGTTGGTTCGAAGACGTGCCCAACTACCTCACATGGGGCGTGGCCGTGCCGTACGGATTGGGTTGGAAAGGCAACTTGGGCTCTGGCATGTCCTTCCAGTTTGAATGGGGAGCCCGCAAGACATGGACAGATTACCTCGATGACGTGAGTACGGTGTACATGAATCCGTCTCGACTTCGCGAGGCCCGAGGCCAAATCGCCGTGCAATTTGCCGACCGAAGCCTCGACGATTTGCCCGCGGGTCAGGGCCTTGAAGGCCTTCAGCGAGGCGATCCGGGTCGCAACGACCGATACGGCTACTTTTTGTTCTCTTTGGGTTTTCGCGTCAGCAAAAAAGCCACAACTTGCTGGGAACAATGACCTCGCCCAGCACCCACCCCAACGAGGCCCGAGACCGGGCACTGCGTGCGGCCGGCATCGATCCCCATCGCGTGCCTGAGCACGTGGCGGTCATCATGGACGGCAACGGCCGCTGGGCCAAGCGTCGCGGCGAGGAACGGGTGTTTGGACACGCGCACGGTGTGGAATCGGTGCGTGCGACGGTGGAAGCCGCCCTTGAAAGTGGCGTGCGTTATTTGACCTTGTACGCCTTCAGCACGGAGAATTGGAATCGGCCCAAGAACGAGGTGGATGCCTTGATGGACTTGCTCGTCAAGACCTTGGTGCAAGAAGCCATGGAGTTGGGCAGCAAGGGGGTTCGTCTGCGCGCCATCGGCGATGTCGCGAGCTTGCCTTCGGCCTGTCAGGCCGAGTTGGAGCGCGTGAAGGAAGGTCCAGAGGGAGAGGTTCACTTGGATTTGGTCTTGGCCTTGAGCTACAGCGCAAAGTGGGAGATGGTGGAAGCCATTCGCACCATGATGGGCGAGGGGTTGAAGCCCGAAGACATCTTGCCCTCCACCATCGACAAGTACCTGCAAACCGCCGACTTGCCCGATCCTGAGCTGATGATTCGCACGTCGGGCGAGCACCGCATCAGCAATTTCATGCTGTGGCAGTTGGCTTACGCAGAGTTTCATTTCACGTCCGTGCTTTGGCCGGATTTCCGAAAAGAGCACTTCTTCGATGCCATTCGAGATTTTCAACACCGAGAGCGCCGCTTTGGTGCCCTTCCCAATGCAAAGCCAAGTTGATGAGAGCGTGGATGTGGTTGGCCTCCTTGGCTTGCATGATGGCCTTGAGCAGCCCCACAATGTGGGCGCAAAGTGAGGGTGGCGATCTGATTGATTTGTCCCTCACGTCGACCTACAAGATTGCAGGATTGACGGTGTTGGGTGCCGAGCACACCGATGTGCAGGCCATCAAACTGTTCAGTTCGCTTCAGGTGGGTCAGGAAATTGACATTCCTGGCGACGACATCAAACGTGCCATCACGGGCCTTTGGGCACAGGATTTGTTTTCCGACATCCAAGTCGAAGTCGCGGAGGTTCGTGGACGGGATGTGTATTTGGTCATCCGCGTGCAGGAACTGCCGAGGTTGACACGCTACACGATCGCAGGTGTCAGCCGTTCGGAGCAAGAAACGGTCAAGGGCAAAATCGATCTGCTGACGGGCCGGATTTTGGACGACAACGTCAAGGCGGTGGCGACGAAGCGCATCCGCGATTACTACGTGGAGAAAGGATTCCTCGACGTGGACATCGCCATGGAACAGGAGTCCGACACCTTGTTTGCCAATGGCACCAAGCTGCGCATTCGAATCGACAAAGGCGAGAAGGTGAAAATCGACCGCATCGCGTTCCACGGCGTCGAAGCCATGGACACGGAGGTGTTGGCACGGAAGATGAAAGAAACCAAGGAGCGCCGCTGGTGGAGGTTCTACAAGGCATCGAAGTACCTCGAGAACAGCTTCCAAACCGACTTGGACAACGTGGTCAATCATTACCATAGCGCGGGGTACCGCAATGCGCGTGTGCTGCGCGACAGCTTGAGCCGTAACGTACAAGGGGAGGTGGTCTTGGACGTCTGGGTGGAGGAAGGCAACCCATTCTACTTCGGGGACATCACGTTCACAGGAAACACGAAGTACAGAACCACGCAGCTCGACAGCCTGCTCGACATCCAGCGGGGGGAAGTGTTCAGCATGGAGCGCTTGGAGACCCGGGTGTTCATGGACCCCAAGGGTTTGGACTTGAGTTCCTTGTATCAGGACGATGGGTACCTCACGTTCCAGGCGCGCCCCATTGAAAAACGCGTGGAAGGCGACACGATTGACATCGAGGTCCGCATGATGGAAGGCCAGCAATTCCGCATCGCCCGCGTGTTGGTCCAGGGCAACAGCAAGACCAACGACCACGTGGTTTACCGGGAAATTCGGACACGCCCTGGCGATTTGTTTAGCCGCACGGACATCATCCGCACCCAGCGCGAGCTCTCCCAGCTCGGGTACTTCAATCCCGAGGCGTTTGGGGTGAATCCCATCCAGCACCCGGAGGACGGGACGGTGGACATCGAGTACACGGTGGAGGAAAAGCCCTCAGACCAAATCGAACTTAGCGGGGGCTGGGGCGGAGGCCGTGTGGTCGGCACGCTGGGCATCAGCTTCACGAATTTCGCCGCGTCCAAAATGTTCAAGAAGGGCACGTGGCGTCCCATCCCCACGGGCGACGGGCAACGTTTGTCGCTGCGGGCCCAATCCAACGGCCTGTTCTTCCAGAGCTACAACTTCAGCTTCACCGAGCCTTGGCTGGGAGGAAAGAAGCCCAATTCCTTGAGCTTCAGCGTCTGGAGGTCGATTCAGAGCAACGGCCAGCCCCGACTGATTGATGGCGAACTCAATGAGGCACGAACATCGCTGCAGATCACCGGTGCACAACTCGGATTGGGCCAACGCTGGAAGAAGCCGGACGACTGGTTCGTCTTCCAAGCCTCGCTTTCCTACCAGCATTTCAACCTGGATGACTTTGGGTCCTTCTTCAGTTTCTCGAAGGGGCGTTCCAACAACCTGGCCTTGACAGCGGTGGTGGGGAGAAATTCGGTCAGCGACCCCATTTTCCCTGTGTGGGGCTCCAATGTGGAAGTCAGCGTGAAGGCCACCCCTCCGTACAGCATCTTCCGTCCCGAGGGCTTTTACACCAACGAGGATGGCACACCCGTGGACGATCAAACCCGGTTCCGCTGGGTGGAGTATCACAAGTGGAAGGTGAAGGCCGAGTGGTACACGCCTTTGACCCAAAGCGGCGGAGAGAACCCCAGAAGCCTCGTGTTGCGCACGGCCGCCGGCATCGGCATGATCGGGTCGTACAACCGCATCACCGGCTTGAGTCCGTTTGAACGCTTCTACCTCGGCGGGGTGTTCTTGAGTGGCTTCGTGTTGGATGGACGGGAAATCCTCAACCTTCGCGGGTACGACGACCTGAGCCTCACTGCACCAGACCGCAACACCGGCGCCCCCGTGGTCGCGAAATACAGCGCAGAATTGCGGTATCCGCTGAGCACCAACCCGAGTGCGACCATCTACACCCTCGCTTTTTTGGAGGGCGGAAATACTTGGGAGGACCCTCGTGCGTTCAATCCATTCCAGGTCTATCGTTCGGCGGGTGTGGGCATGCGCATCTTTCTCCCCATGTTTGGTCTCCTCGGACTGGATTACGGGTGGCGTTTGGATGACGTGTCCTCCGTGCCCAACATGGACCGCGGCCAGTTCCACTTTTCGATTGGCATGAACATGGGCGAACTTTGATGCGCGCCTCGTTTGGCCCCAAATTTGACAAGACAACCTCATGACTTCTCCTTCAACCTCCCTCAAACGCCTCGCGACCCGCGTTCTCGTGGCCGTTGCATTCGTGGGTGTGACCTTGACCGCACAGGCGCAGAAGTTTGCCTACATCGATTCGGAGTACGTGCTCTTGCACATGCCGGAGTACGCCACGGCCCAAACGGAGCTGAACAATTACGCCATCCAATGGCAGGCTGATGTGGAGGCCAAGCTCGAAGCCGCCGACCGCCTTGAAGTGGCGTACCGCGCAGAGCGTGTGCTTTTGACGGCGGAGATGCGCGTCAAGCGTGAAGACGAGATTGGGAAGAAGCGCGCTGATGCGAAGGACATGCAGAAGCAAAAGTTTGGGGTGGATGGCGAGTTGTTTCAGAAGCGTCAAGAACTGATTGAGCCCATCCAGCAGCAGATTTTCGAATCCCTCAAGGACATCGCTTCGGGCAGTGGGTACATGGTGATTTTTGACAAGAGCAACCAGAGCAACATGCTCTACACCAACCCCAAGTACGACATCTCGGACCGCCTCATCAAGAAGTTGGGCTACGTGCCCGGCGAAACCATTGAGCCCGAGGGCGGCAAGGGTGACGACGACGGTGGCAAGGGCGGCGGCAGCATGATGGACCGTGGCCGCGACGCGGTCAATGGCGCCAAAAACAACGCCCGCGACCGCATGAACAGTGCCACGGGTGGTCGTGGCAACACCATGACACGCTCAGGCAGCAAGAATTGAACAAACCCCACAGAAAAGCATGCCTGCGTGCGGCTTTCTGCAAGACCTTTGACAGAACAAGAATTTCATGAAACACATTCTCCTCCTCGCCTTTGTGGCGCTCCTCGGCATGACCGACGCAGTGGCCCAAAAATTCGGTCACCTCGACGCCCAAGACATCTTGTTGACCCTGCCTGAGCGCGCAGAGGCCCAAGCGTCCATCGAGGCTGCAGCCGCGGAATACGAGACCGAGGTGTCTCGCATGCAGTCTGAATTGGAGACCAAATTCGCCGACTACCAAGCCAAGGAGGCCACATGGCCTGATGCCATTCTCCAGCAGAAGCAACGCGAACTCCAGCAGCTCGATGCGGGCTTGCAGGAATTTGGCATGACCATCCAAAACGACCTCGCCCAAATGGAGCAGCAGTTGCTCGCGCCCATGATCGAGCGTGTGCGCGACGCCATCGAGGCGGTGGGTAAAGAGCAGGGCTTCACCTACATCTTTGACACCAGCACGGGCGTGACGTTGTACAACGGTGGCGAGGATGTGACAGACTTGGTGAAGACCAAGCTGGGCATGTAAGCCACCTGTGCGGATGCCATGAGCAAGGACGCGCCCATCGGCATGTTTGATTCGGGCATTGGCGGTTTGACCATCGCCAAGGCCCTGTTGCAACGACTCCCCATGGAGTCGTTGTGCTATGTAGGAGACACGGCCCACATGCCCTACGGTGACAAGAGCCCAGAGCGCTTGAAAGCCTACGCCGTGGGCATTGCCCAGCGGCTGTTGGAGCGGGGCTGCAAAGCGTTGGTGGTGGCCTGCAATTCGGCCTCGAGCAACGCCTTGGACGAAGTGCGAGACCTCGTGGGTCCAGACATTCCCGTCATCGACGTGGTGCAGCCTGTGGTGGATTGGGCCGCGTTGCATCATCCCCATGGTGAGTTGGCGTTGATCGGGACCCGCGCCACGGTGCAAAGTGGTTTGTACGAGCGACTTCTCGCTACCCAAGGAGTGACGGTGACATCCCGGGCCACCCCGTTGTTGGCCAGTGCCATTGAAGAGGGGTTTCACAATGGCACCATCTCAAGTGCGGTGGTGGAGGCCTACTTCGCGGATGGATGGGCGGCGGACAAAGACGCATTGCTGCTCGCATGCACGCACTACCCTTTGGTGATGGATGACATCTGTGCGCTTTTGCCGCGGAGGGTGGCGGTCTTGGATGCCCCGGGGATTGTGGCGGAACGCGTGGCGTCCGTCTTGGCCGCGCGAAAGGCCTTGTCGTCTTCCACGGCACCGACGCGGCAATTCGAGGTCACCGATTGGACCCAATCCTTTGCCGACGGTGCGGCACACATTCTGGGGACGGCTGTCGACCTCATCGAGGCACCTTGGCCTGAGGTCCTTTGACCCGTTCGGGGCTCATTCCCCTGGCGCGCCGTCGTCTTGAAACCAGCCCGCGTATTCGATGTAGCGTGCGGCGGTTTGGCTGAGGTGTTCTCGTAGGGAATCGCTGACTTGGCCGCGACATTTTGCCGGCACCCCTGCCCAAAGTTCTCCGTCTTCAATCGTCGTTCCAGCCAAGACCACCGCTCCCGCAGCCACCACGGCGCCGGCGCCCACAGTCACATGGTCCATGACCACGGAACCCATGCCAATCAAGGCACCTTGTTTCACATGGGCGCCATGCACGATCGCGTTGTGTCCGATGCTGACATCGTCATCCAACACCGTCTGGCTTTGTCCAAAAGTGCCATGAATCACAGCCCCGTCTTGAATGTTCACCCTTCGGCCAACTTCGATGGGTGCAACATCCCCGCGGACGATGGCTGAAAACCACACCGTGCTTTCTGCACCCATGTGGACCTCCCCAACGACTGTTGCATTGGGTGCAAGCCAAACACTGGCGTCGAGAACTGGGGTGTGCCCGCGGGCGGAAAGGAGGGTGGCCATGGGACGAAAGTACGGCTGGGGATTCAGGGCGAACCCCACCAACCGGACCGGTTCATCCACAAGACGTCAAACGCGGCCTGCACATCGTCTGTGACGACACTCTCGCGGTCTACCCATAGGGCGTGCGCAGCCGCCAACGTGCGAAGGTGATGTTGCACACGTTTGCTCATCATCGCGTGTTTCTCCATGATTTTTTTTGCCAGCTGCATGGCCTCCTCGGTCCACGTGCCCGGTGGCACACGTGCATCTTGGACCCACGCCTTGCACGCTTCCCAGACCTTGGGGCATTCTGAAACATCGTTGCCTCCCATGTCCAACTGAATGGGAAACCGCTCGAGCAAAGGGGCACTGACCTTGCGACGGTGCCGCCGCTTCTCGGCGTGATCACAGACGCACCGTTCGGGATGATGTCCACATGCGCACAGATTCATGGCGGCTACAATCCATGGGTCCGAGGCCCAATGGGCCGATCCTTCCGCCCGGTGCAAATGAAGAGAGCCGGTGTCCATGACGTGTCGCAACGATTCTCTTGCGGGCCTCGTCCATTCCGAAAATTCGTCGAGAAACAGCAAGCCGCGGTCGGCCCGTGCCCACGCACCAGATACAGCCTCACCTCGCCGCCAAGACCCGAGCAACCCGCCCACGCCGCCGGCAGGGTGCGGCGCGAGAAAGGGCTTGGGCTCAGATTTGTCCGAAGGAAGCAAGGCGTGCGCTGCACGGACGAGCGAGGATTTGCCCACCCCTGGAGGACCGACGAGCATGGCATGCAAGCGAAATTTGGCGCCGATGCACAACCACGTCTTGGCCTGACCTTCACCTTCAATGTGGGTCCAACCACTCGCTGCGGTGAGTGGGGCGATGGACGCTTTGTTAGGGCTGAAATGTGGGGGCGGGCGCTTGAGCAAGCCGAGCAGTTCAGAAAGGTGCTGGCCTTCTTGCACAGGGAATGTCGCCGCTTGGGCTTGAAACGACGCGGGTGGCCCCATGGCCCGCACGATGCCTTTGGGAGGAGGAGGAAGTCGAAACCCTTGGATGGCCTGCGTGCGAGGAATCCGGGTCTCTCCGTCCAACCCCAGCATCCCCGTGGAGACCAGTCCCGACAACAACCCGGGCCCGAGGTTCTTCCGAATGGCGAGGAGTGCCAGGGCCACCGGGACATCCAGTTCGTTGATCTCCCCAGCCCGCAAGGCAGGATGAACGTGCAAGGTCAAGGCCTTTCCCGGCCACCGAACATCCATGCTTTGCAAGGCCGATCGGATGCGGGCAAGGCTTGACAATGCGGCCGAATAGGGAAGGCCTGACACCCTGAACACAGCGCCAGGTTCGGCACGCAACTCCACTTTGACCCACGGCGAGTCAGGCCTCGATTGCACGAAGCCCCACGTGTGCACCACCATCAAATCAAGTCAGCTGTTGCTCCACGGCATGGATCCAAGCATGGATGCATCGGATGTGGACCTCTTGGATACGGTCGGCGTAGCCCGACCACGGAACGCGAACCTCCACGTCGGCCACGCCTGCGAGTGCACCTCCATCGTTGCCAGTCAAAGCGAGCACGCCCATGCCCAACGCTTTGGCTTGGGTGGCTGCCGCATGTACGTTGGCGGAGTTTCCACTTGTACTTATGGCCAGGAGCACATCCCCCGATTGTCCCAGCGCCTGCGTTTGACGGGCAAAGACCTGCTCGAACCCGTAGTCATTGCCGATGCAAGTCATGGCAGAAGGATCGGACAAGGAAATCGCTGCAAAGGGTTTGCGGTCGTCGCGGTAGCGACCACTCAACTCTTCGGCGAAGTGCATGGCATCGCACATGGAACCGCCGTTGCCGCAGGACAGGATTTTGTGTCCGGACCCAAGGGCATCGACCAAGAGCTGCGCTCCGCGTTCCATGGCCGCGAGAAAGGCGTCGTCACGCAAAACAGCGTCGTCAAGCTTGGCGCCCTCTTCGAAATGGTCCCGGAGTTTCATTCGTTCAAAGATGGTGTTCATGGGCCAAATCTCCGCGTCACGCCTGTCCGTAGGGATGGGAAATTTGCGATTGGCCCTCCGCAATCAACGGTTGAATAGGGCCAATCCGTCTTCGAGGAAGTCGATGAAGACGTCGGCATCCGGGTCGTACCCTGCGCTGCCTCCGATGTGTTTTCCGTCGTGGTCAATCATGACGTAGAAGGGTTGGGCATTGCGGTCAAACCGGGACGCCTGCAGGTAGGACCATTTGTTGCCAATGGTCTTGATGCGGAAGTCTTTGCCCCCGTATTGCTCCACGCGATGTTCAGACTCAGGGAGAGCCTTGCGGTCGTCCACGTAGAGCGACACGAGGACCACCTCTTCGGTCAGCAAGCGGGCGACCTCAGGATTTGACCAAACCTGTTCTTCCATCTTGCGGCAGTTCACACAGGCCCACCCGGTGAAGTCAAGGAGCATGGGTTTGCCTTCTGCTTTGGCTGCAGCCAAACCCGCGTCGTAGTCGTCAAAACGTGCTTCGACGTGTCCGCCGTGACCGGCATCGCCGCCTCCATGACCACCTTGCTTCCATTCGCTGTAGAAGGTGGGAGGAGGGAATCCGCTGATGAGGTTGACAGGGGCGCCCCACATGCCGGGGAGCAGGTAGATGCCAAGCATCATGAACAGCATGCCTAGCGAGAATCGGAACACTCCGATGCGCTCCACCTTGCTGTCGTGAGGAAGGGTGAACCAGCCAAACAAGTAAAAGGCAATCGTCAAGCTGACGGCAATCCAAATGGCAATGAAGAGCTCCCGCTGCAACAAACCGAGTTGCAAGACGAGGTCGGCGTTGCTCAGAAATTTGAATGCAAAACCGATTTCCAAAAGACCCAACACCACCTTCACGCTGTTCAACCAGCCACCACTTTGGGGCAGGCTGTTCAACCATCCGGGGAAAGCTGAAAACAGACCAAACGGCAAGGCCAAGGCCGACGAAAAGCCAAGCATGACAGCCGTTGGTGCTGCAAAGGAGCCTGTGGCGGCACCCGCCAAAGCCGAACCCACCAAAGGGCCGGTGCATGAGAAGGACACAATTGCCAGGGTGGCGGCCATGAAGAAGATGCCAATGATGCCGCCTCGGTCGGACGCGGCGTCGGCTTTGTTGGCCCAGCTGGAAGGCAACTGGATTTCAAACGCACCCAAGAAGCTGGCCCCGAAAACGAGCAACAGCAAGAACAGGAACACATTGAAGATGGGGTCGGTCGAAATCACATTCAATACATCCACCCCAAAGAAGGCCGTCAAGGCCAACCCGAGTGCGGTATAAATGAAGATGATGAAGAACCCATAGATGAGGGCGTTGCGAATGCCTTCGGCACGGGTTTTGGACTGCTTCGTGAAGAAGCTCACCGTCATCGGAATCATGGGAAAAACACATGGGGTCAACAGCGCTGCCAACCCAAGCCCAAACCCGAGCAGGAACGTCCAAAACAAGCCTTCTTCCTCTTCCTCTTCTTCTTCTTCTTGGACCTCCTCCACGAAAGGTGCTTCAGATCCGCCCTCGCTGAACATGCCTCCTCCTTCTTCGCCCGTTTCGTGGTTGCACCAGTGCTCCGAAGGCGCGCAATAATTGGGACGGTCTCCTGCGTCGCGGATGTCACCCACGCCAACCTCAAACGGCACCTCCTCAGGCGGAAGGCACATGCTGGCATCGCACACCATGAAGTACACGTAGCCAGAGATTTTGGCATCCGCGGAAGCGCCTCGCAAATCCACAGTTTGGCGCCAGTACACGTTTTCCTCAAAGAATTTGAGGTCCAACATGAAGTTGGGGTCGTATTCCTCGATGGGGGCGCACTCTTGGACTTTTCCTTGCGCCACAACTCCTGCGGGCCACTCGAAGCCAAACTCGGTCGGCACGGGACCGTCGTCGGGATTGTTGTCTTGGCTGTAGATGTGCCAACACGTGTCCACCTTGGCGTGGATGACGAGGTCGTGAAGGCCCTCTTGTTCGCTGGTGTAAAGCCCAAAGTCCCAGATGACGGGATCTTCAATTTGGGCGAAAGCGTTGAAGGAAAGGAGCAGCAGAAGTGCGGTGGCCAACCCTTGGCTGGCGTTCCACAAACTGGATTTCAGCATGGAAACGATCGAGGTGCAGTTGTGCATGTCAGTGTCAGTAGGTTCGCTAAGATACCGCGCGCCGGAGGATGCCGAATCCACGCCAGTCCCAATTGATGACAATCGCCCGTGGAGGAACCTCACTCAAAGGTCGATTTCCTGTCCCTCTGCAAGGCCAAACCGTCGGCGCATCCAGCCTACGCAGGCGTAGACCAGCGGGGTGTCGGCAGCCGCGACAAGGGACTTGAACAGCACGCCATTGAGGAGCAGCGCCCCAAACCGTTCCCACCCAATTTCGCCGACCGCGCACAACAGCACCAAGACGGTGGCGGTGTCCACCACTTGAGACGGGATGGTCGACAGGTTGTTGCGCAGCCACAGGTGCTTGCCGTAGGTGAGGTGTTTCCAGAAGTGGAAAATGCGCACGTCAATGAATTGGGCCAGGAGGTAGGCGGCCATGCTCGCACCGACAGCCAAGGCGGTTTGGCCAAACACATGGTCAAATTCAGCCCCTGAAACCGGCGACCATCCCGTGGCTTCAACGGCGCCTGCGAGGGACACGACGAGCAGCACCATCAAGGACGCCGCCAATCCAGACAACACCACGAGGTTGGCTTTGCGCTTGCCATAGATTTCGCTGATGAGGTCGGTCACCAGGAAGGTCAACGGGTAGGGAAGGAGTCCCACACTTTGCTCAAATGTCAGTCCCCCCAAGTCCCAGGTGAAGAACTTGCGGAAGATGAGGTTGCAGGACACGAGGCTGGCGATGAACAGTCCCGCAAGCACCACAAAGCACACCATCGCGGCGTCTTTGTCCTTGCCGGTCAGCATCTTGGGGATGGCGTAGGATGTGGAATTCATGGGGCGGGGGTGAAGGTCATGGTCAACCCGGATTGGCCAGCAAACGTCGTGGGGTCCAACCGCAGATGTTCAGAGACTTTGTGTCCGACGACCCAAAGCAGACAGCCGTCTTCTTCTCGCTCGATGACAAAGGCAGAGGGCCGCATGGCGTGAGGTACCTTGGCTTGGGTGAGCACGTCGCTGACGTTGGTTTGGCCTTGCATGCCCAGCGGTTGGATGCGGTCGCCATGGCGCCAAGGACGACAGGTCACAGGGAGCCAAGCGGCAGGAAGCCAACCATGGTGGGTGTCAAGACCTTCGGTGGAGATGGGGCACGTGGAAGGTGTCCAGCGAAGGGTGCCCATGGGCGTGTCGATTTCCCCTTCGCTTGCCCGTTCAGACACGGTCACGGGGCGGGGCAAGGTCCCCGTCTCAGCGGCCGCAAAGACCAACATCTCGCGTTCCCGAACCACGCGTTGGGTGCCGTGTTCCACCACATTTCCCACTTGCGCGACCACCAAACCCAATGCGCGTTGCGCGCCAGACAGACTCCAGCCTTCCTCGGACAAGGCCCGTTGAAAGGCCTCTTGCGCCCAGGCGTCCTTGTTCAGGGCCTCAATGTGCCAATGGCCAGGCTGGGCCTCGGCCCGGTCACGGGCCTGTTGAAGCAGCGGCGCAACCAAACGCCCAAGCGCCTCGGCACGCGTCGCCAAGGCGTTCAGGTGCTCCCGCGTTCCAGGTCTTAGGTCTTCCATCAAAGGCAGCATCTCATGGCGGATGCGGTTGCGCAAGTAGGCGTTGGATTGGTTGCTCAGATCTTCTCGCCACGTCCAGCCCATGTGTTGCGCATGGGCCAACAGGTCGCGTTTGGACAAACGCAGCAAGGGCCGAACCCGCATGCCATCGCGAAGCGCCATGCCTTTGACCGCCCAAGGATCTGAGCTGCGCATGGCGTGGAGCATGTATGTCTCTGCTTGGTCGTCGGCATGGTGGCCGGTGGCCACCGCCGCGGCATTGTGCTTGGCGCACAGCGATTCAAGCCACGCCGTGCGGGCTTTGCGGGCTTCGCCTTGGAAGCCTTGGGGCCCCTCAACGAGGGGTTGGGCTTCGAGCGTCAAGACTTCCAATTCGCACCCGCGTTGTGCGGCCCACGCTGCCACGGCCTTGCGGTCGCCGTCGTTTTCCTCACCTCGGGTGCCGTGGTTGACATGGGCGACGACCAAGTTGTGTCCCAACGCATGCAACGCCTCGAGCAACACGGTGGAGTCGAGGCCGCCACTTGCCGCCACCACGAGCGTGGAAGGGCGGTCAATCCCGGCCTCCTTCAGTGCGTGATTCACTTGGTCTTGCACCTTGTTCATGGCGCCAGACATTGACGGAGTGCCTCGGCTTTGAGCAGGCACTCTTGGTATTCTTCTTGGGCGTCGGCAAGCAGAGTGATGGCGCCTCCAAAGGTGGCGTCGACGAGGCCGGTGTCCGCCTGGTGCATCAAGGATCGAATGACCACGTTCAAGTCCCAATCGCCGTCGGGCGCCACGTAGCCCAGCGCACCGCTGTACACCCCGCGTCCCGCCTCTTCCAATGCGGCGATGTGCCGCATCGCACTGAGTTTGGGTGCGCCCGTCATCGACCCCATGGGGAACGTGGCCCGCATGATGTCCAGCGGTGTGACCCCCTCGGCCAAAGTGCACGAGACGGAACTGATCATTTGGTGCACGGTCGAGAAGGTGTGGATGCCAAAAAGCTCGTCCACGCAGACCGAGTCTGCCTCCGCCACGCGGCTGAGGTCGTTGCGAACAAGGTCCACAATCATCACGTTTTCCGCCTGTTCCTTTTCGCTCGTCGCCAAGGCGTGCTTCAGGGCATCGTCTTCCTCGGGCGTTTGGCCTCGCTTTACGGTGCCTTTGATGGGCTGAGAGTGAAGGGTGCGTCCACGTTTGGCCAAAAACCGTTCAGGACTCGCACACATGGTGCGCCACGGTCCCGCTTGAACGTAAGCAGTGTGTGGGGCTCGGGTGTGGGAAGCGAGACGCTCAAAGATGGACCAGCTCGCTGCGCCAGGAGCGCGTCCCGACCAAGGCATGCACAGGTTCATCTCATAAATGTCGCCACGTTGCAGCGCCTCATGAACCTGGTGGAACTTCGATTTGTAGGTCTCTTCGCTCCAGCAAGGCCCGAGCGGTTGCCATGCCTCCGCGGCGGCTTGTTCCGCCGTTTGTTCTGCGGCTTGGGGGGAGGTCAGGCATTGCATGACTTCTTGGGCCAACGCGCCCTCCCCTGTCACGAGGAGGGGCGTCATGCTGCCCGTCGCCCATTCTACCACGACTTCCGGTTCCCACCAGCACATAAGTGGCCAACCCCCAGGATGAGGTGGGGTGGCAGGCAGGCGTTCGTGCGATTCGGCCAGGTCTAGGCTTTCGTGCAGGTCGTACCCCAACCACCCAAAGGCCCAAGTTTCTGCACGTTGCGTCTCCTCTACAAAGGCGCTCCAACTTTCCCAGCTCCCCGACGTGGGGGAGGCCACGAGGAGGGAACGTTTGGCGCCCACTCCGAGTAGGGCACGGCCCTCGACGCGCTCATCCCACAACAGGACAATGTGCTTGTGCCGATCGCACAGGGGTTGCAATGGAGGCAGGTCGCGCACGTTCATGCGAGGAAGTTAGGGGTTCGGTTCGCCCGAGGCAACCGTGTTGGGGCGAGGGGCCACGCCCATGCGCTGACGCACGAGGTCGTCCAAGCCTTCCACCCAGGCAGGATGGTCATTCAAGCTGGGCACGAGGTCAACATGCTCGCCGCCGTGCTCCTCGAAGACCTCTTGGTATTCTTCTCCGATTTCAATCAGCGTTTCCAAACAATCCGCGACGAAGGCTGGGCTGAAGACAAGCAACTTCTTGTCGCCCCCTTCGCCACGTTCCACGATGACGTCGTCGCTGAAGGGCCGCAGCCATTTGCTGTCCAATCGGCTTTGAAAGCATACCGTGTAGCGGTCTTCGGGGAGCCCGAGGCGTTCCGCGAGGGCGCGGCTCGTCGCGTAGCAAGTCGCCTTGTAGCACTGCCGGTTCTCTTCGTTGATTTCGTCTTCGCAGCTGTGGTTGGCACACTTTCGGTCTTCGTAAATCTTGTCAACTTGACGCTCGGGCAAACCATGGTAGCTGAACAAGATGTGGTCGTAGTTGTCGAAGACAAACGCCTCTGCCTGCTCCACAAACCCCTTCAAATACCCCTCAAAATCCCAGTACTGGCTAATCGCCACGACCTCTGGAATGACGTACCAGCGACTCATGATTCTGAAGGCCTTCTCCAGTGTGGACCCCGTGGTCGCCGAGGCGTACTGGGCATAGAGGGGGAGGATGCAGATTCGGTCGTAACGGTCTTTCTCCATGCGGGCCATCACGTGGTCCATCGAGGGATGTTGGTAGCGCATGGCAAGCTCCACCTTCACTTCCCCACCAAACGCGTGGCGGGCTTCGTCGGTGTCAAACCGCGTTTGGAGTTTGCGCTGCAAAGATTCGCCATAGAGCAGGAGTGGGGAACCTTCGTCTGTCCAAACCTTCTTGTATTCGCGCGCGCTTTTGAATCTCCGGATGGGCGCAATAATGCCGTTCACCAAGATTTTGCGGGGCAGCCAAGGGAAGTCAATTACACGGCCGTCGCCCAAAAACTCACGCAGGTATCGTCCCACCGCGCCGGGCGTCGGCGCATCAGGCGTCCCCAAATTGACAATGAGGATGCAGGTCTTCATTGATCGACTCATGCGTTCAGAACAACCGACATGCTCAAATGTGCAACGCGCGGTTCTCCGTAGCTGCGAGTGCGGCTTCTTTGATGGCTTCGGTGAAGGTGGGGTGTGCGTGGCTCATGCGGGAAATGTCCTCGGCACTGGCTCGGAATTCCATGGCCACCACGGCTTCGGCAATCATGTCCGCCGCTCGAGGTCCGCACATGTGCACGCCCAAGATTTCGTCGGTCTCCGCATGCGCGAGCACCTTCACCAGCCCGTCCGTGTCCATACTGGCACGCGCGCGGCCGCTGGCCTTGAAGGGGAAACTTCCACTCTTGTAGGGCACGGCGTCGGCCTTCAACTGCTCTTCTGTGGCGCCCACACCGGCCACTTCAGGCCAGGTGTACACCACGTTGGGAATGAGGTTGTAATCGATGTGCGGGTGCTGGCCGGCAATGGTTTCTGCGGCAAAAACACCTTCCTCTTCGGCTTTGTGGGCGAGCATGGCGCCGCGCACGACGTCGCCGATGGCGTAGATGTGTGGCACCGAGGTGCGCATGTGGGCATCCACACTCACGCGTCCGCGCTCATCCGCGCTGAAGCCGGCCGCCTCGAGGTTGAGGCCTTCGGTGTAAGGACGGCGTCCCACACTGACCAGGCAGTATTCTGCCTTGAACGTCACCTCATCCCCTTTCTTGGAGTCGGCTTTGACGGTCACGCTGCGGCCGGTGGCCGTGACTTCCTTGACACCGTGCTTGAGATGGAACTTCACGCCGAGTTTCTTCATTGAGCGCATGAGTTCCTTGCCCATCGCACGGTCCATGGTGGGGATGATGCTGTCCGCATATTCCACCACATTGACTTCGGTGCCGAGGCGCGCATAGACCGATCCGAGCTCGAGTCCGATGACCCCGCCGCCGATCACAATCATGGATTTGGGCAACTTAGGCAGGCTCAACGCCTCCGTGCTGGTGATGACCCGCTTCTTGTCCACTTCAATGAAGGGCAGGGTGCTGGGCTTGCTTCCTGTTGCGATGATGACATGCTTGGCGCCAATCTTTGTCGCCTTGCCTTTGGCCGGCGTGACGGCGATGGTGTGGGCGTCGACAAAAGAACCGAGTCCGTGATGGACGTCGATGTTGTTCTTCTTCATGAGGAAGTTGATGCCCTCGGTGGTTTGGGACACCACCTCGCCTTTGCGGGCAATCATTTGGGGAAAATCGATGCCGAGTGACCCCACTTCAATGCCGTGTGTGGCGAACTGCTCCTTGGCTTGGTGGTAGTGTTCAGAGCTGTCCAACAAAGCTTTGGAGGGGATGCATCCCACGTTCAGACACGTTCCACCCAAGGTGTTGTATTTCTCCACCAAGGCGGTGCGCATTCCGAGTTGGGCAGCACGAATGGCAGCCACGTATCCTCCGGGGCCGCTTCCGATGACGACGACGTCGTAGTTTTCCATGAGGCAAAGGTAATTCGGAGGTCGAGGTCTGCGTCCGCTCGTGTTGTTTCTTTGCAACCTCCATGTGGTTGCGCATTGCCTCTTTTTTGATTCGTCATCGTTTCCCCACGGTGGTCTGCCTGCTTGGCATCACGGTGTTGATGGCTTTGTCGATTCCGGATTTGGGGATGCAATACAAGTACGGTGGGATTTTACCTGAAGATGATCCCGCGGAGTTGGCCCATGCCCGGTTTCTCGAGTCGTTTGGTGCGGAGGGGAACGTGTTGGTCATCGGGGTGGAGGATGCGCGCCTGCGCACCGCCAAGGGCTTGACCCAATGGCATGCGCTTGCGGAGGGGATCCGAACGCTACGCGTCATGGTGGATGGCCAGCCCGCCGTCATCATCGACTCGGTGTTTGCCATCACCAATGCGTTTGAGGTGGTCAAGCACCCTTCAGAAAAATCCTTTTTGTTGGAACCTGTGGCGACCGACATGGTCGATGCTCAGCCCAACGCGCCACCGTTGACCGACGCGCGCGCGAATGAGATTGTCAACCGGGTGCGGTCGCTGCCCTTCTACGACGGCCTTCTTTTCAACCCGGAAAACGAGGCCACCCTGATGATGGTTGTGTTCAACCTGGACATGCTCAACTCGCCCAAGCGCGGGCGCATTGTGGAGGACATCATCGAGGTTTCCGACCGGTGGGCGGCCGAGACGGGCATCCAGACGCACTTGAGTGGGCTTCCCTTCATTCGGATTTCGCTGACCAACAAGGTCAAAGGAGAATTGGGGTATTTCATCGGCGCAGCCATTGCGGTGACGGCCCTGTTGCTCTTTTTGTTCTTCCGGAACCTCGCCGTGGTCAGTGTGTGTTTGACGGTGGTGACGGTGGGTGTGGTTTGGTCGATGGGCATGATGAGCTTGCTGGATTACAAGCTCACCCTGTTGATGTCCCTCATCCCCCCTCTGATGATTGTCATCGGGGTGCCCAATTGCATTTACCTCGTCAACAAATACCAGGCGGAGTTCAAACGCCATGGCAACAAAATGCTGGCCTTGCAACGCATGGTAACCAAGGTGGGCAATGCCACGTTGCTGACGAACGCCACGACGGCCTTGGGGTTTGCGACGTTCATCTTCACACACAGTCCGATTTTGGTGGAGTTTGGCGTGGTCTCGTCGCTGAGCATCATGGTGGCGTTTGGCATCAGCATCGTCCTCATCCCTGCACTTTTCACATGGCTTCCTGAGCCTCGCGAGCACCACCTGACGCATTTGGATCGGGTGTGGGTGGACCGCGTGGTGGGCACGTTTGTGGCCACGGTCCAAGGCAAGCGCACGAGGGTGTACGTGGCTGCGCTGTTGGTTGCGGTCTTGAGCGCTTGGGGCATGACCCAAATGGTCACCACCGGAAACATCGTCGACGACCTGCCCGACGAAGACCGCGTGTTGGTCGACCTCGGATGGCTCGAGTCCAAGTTCAGTGGGGTGATGCCTTTTGAGGTGCTCATTGATGGCAAGAAGCCAGGCCAAATCCTCAGCCCCGCCAACCTCAAGCGGATTGAGAAATTTCAGAATCTCCTCAAGGAGTATCCTGAGTTTTCGCGAAGCCTGAGTGCCGTGGATGCGGTAAAATTTGGGGTGCAGGCGTTTTACGGGGGCGACCCTGAACGCTACCGTTTGCCCTCCCGCCAGGAACGCAGTTTTATGGGCCCCTACTTCCGGGGCGCCGAGTCGGCCGCCTCCGACGTGGACGACGCCAGCTCGGTCACGAGCAACTTCGTGGATTCCACCAAAACGGTGACCCGCGTATCGGCGAACATGGCCGATGTGGGCACCCTCGAAATGGAAGACTTGATGGCGAAGCTCCAACCGCGCATCGACAGCATTTTCCCGCCGGAGCGTTACGACCTGACCATTACGGGAACGAGCATCGTATTCTTGGAAGGCACGAATTACCTCGTCACGAACCTCGCCATTTCCATGACGCTCGCCATCATGGTCATCGCCCTGGTGATGGCCCTGTTGTTCAAGAGCGCGCGGATGGTGGGCATCGCCCTCATTCCCAACTTGCTGCCGCTTCTCTTCACGGCAGGTGTCATGGGCTGGACCGGCATTCCGATCAAGCCCTCGACCATTTTGGTGTTCTCCGTGGCGTTTGGGATTTCCGTGGACGACACCATCCACTTCCTGGCCAAATACCGGCAAGAGCTTCAGGCCAACGGCTGGAACATCCGCGCCGCTGTCCTGGCCGCCGTGCGCGAAACGGGGGTGAGCATGATGTACACCTCGATTGTGCTCTTCTTTGGGTTCCTCATGTTCGCAATGAGTGAATTCGACGGAACGCGTTCGCTCGGGTTGCTCGTCTCCGTGACCCTCCTCGTCGCCATGTTCACCAACCTGATGGTGTTGCCTTCGCTCCTGATGAGTTTTGCCCAATACATCACCACTCGGACGTTCAGCGAGCCGTTCATCGATTTGTTGGACGAGGAGGACATCTTGGCGTTGGACGATCTCCAAGTCCAAAAAGGCACCAGCCCTGGCAAGGGAGATGAGCAGCACGACGGCCTGCGAGGACGGGGTTGACCCTTGTGTATCTTCATCCCATGAAAGGAATTGTTCTCGCCGGAGGGAGTGGCACGCGCCTTTGGCCTTTGACCAAGGCCGTCAGCAAGCAACTGATGCCCATCTACGACAAGCCGATGATTTACCATCCGCTGTCGACTCTGATGATTGCGGGCATCCGGGACATTCTGATCATCACGACCCCCGAGGATTCAGCCTCGTTCCAACGCCTCCTTGGTGACGGCTCCAACTTGGGGTGCTCCTTCACCTACACCGTCCAGGAAGTCCCCAACGGCCTTGCCCAGGCCTTTGTGTTGGGCAAGGAGTTCATCGGAAACAACAAGGTCGCGCTCGTGCTGGGAGACAACATCTTCTACGGCAAGAGTTTTGGCCGCACCCTCCGCGCGCACACCGACCCCGACGGGGCCATTGTTTTTGCCTACTACGTCAGCGATCCGGAGCGGTATGGGGTGGTGGATTTCGACCCTGATGGCAGGGTGCTGAGCATCGAGGAGAAGCCTTCGCAACCCAAGTCCAACTACGCCGTCCCGGGACTCTACTTCTACGACAACGACGTCGTGGACATCGCGGCCAATCTCGAGCCAAGTGCACGTGGCGAATACGAAATCACAGACGTCAACAAGGCTTACTTGGAGGCGGGCAAACTCCATGTGGGCGTGTTGGACCGAGGCATGGCCTGGCTTGACACCGGAACCCACGCGTCGTTGATGCAGGCGTCGCAGTTTGTCCAGGTCATTGAAGACCGTCAGGGCTTGAAAATCGGGTGCGTGGAAGAGATTGCCTGGCGCATGGGGTTCATCGATGATGCCCAACTTGAAGCGCTTGCCCAGCCCCTCGTTAAGAGTGGGTACGGAACCTACTTGCTCGACCAGCTCCGCCGCGGACGATGAGCGCACCGAACATTTTGAACGACTTCTGACTTTTCTTCCCCATGACTCTCTTCTCCTCCGAAGCACGCTGGCGTGACGCCCTAGAAGCGTCCATGAAAGACTTCCTCAGCGCCTACCCAGCCGGGGCTGCGGACGAGTTGTATGACCCCATTCACTACCTCTTGTCACTTGGAGGCAAGCGCATCCGCCCTGTGCTGGCACTCGCGGCATGCGAGGCCGAGGGAGGTGTGCTTGATGCTGCCATGCCCGCGGCCATGGCCGTGGAATTGTTCCACAATTTCACCTTGATGCACGACGACATCATGGACGAGGCACCCCTTCGCCGTGGACGTCCAACCGTGCACACCAAGTGGTCCGAAAACGCGGCGATTTTGTCTGGAGATGTGATGTACACCTTGGCCTTGACGGCCCTGGAAGGAACGCCCTCCGAAGCCTTGGCGGATGTCCTTCGTATGTTCAACGTGACGTCCAAAGAAGTCTGCGAGGGCCAACAGAGCGACATGGCGTTTGAGACACGTGACAACGTCACTGTGGACGAATACGTGAACATGATTCGACTCAAGACGTCGGTGCTCCTCGCGGCCTCAGCCGCCATGGGCGCAAGGGCAGCGGGTGCTTCTTCCGAGCGTGTCGAGGCATGGTACCGCTACGGCGTCAACGTGGGCTTGGCGTTCCAAATCCAGGACGACTTCTTGGACACGTTTGGAGAGAGCGGCGCGACGGGCAAGCAAGTCGGAGGCGACATTTTGTCGGACAAGAAAACCTTGCTCTGGTTGACGACTGAGGCGAATGAGGAAGGGCGGAAGGCCTTGGCCCCTTGGGTTGGGGTGCATCCTGCTTCCGGTTCGAACCAGGGGGAGGCCAAAATCACAGCCGTTCGTGCCGCGATGGTCGCGGCGGGCGCCAACTCCGAAGCGCAGCGCCGCATGGCGCATCATGTCGAGGAAGCGGTTTCCGCACTGCGCACATTGAACCTGTCTCCGGAGACGTCGGGCTGGTTTGAGGGGCTGGCCCAGCACGTGGTTTCGCGGAGCCATTGATTCCAAGCCCATTCCTTGGGGGGTCCCCCGGGCCGGCTTATCTTTGCTGGTGCTAAATGCCCAATGTCCTCATGGACCCACTTTCATTTCTGAGTAACGCCGAACCTGGCGCACTCGAAGCCCTTTACGCTCGCTACCAAGTGGACCCCGAATCGGTGGACCGCACGTGGCGGCTTTTTTTTGCAGGTTTTGATCTCAGCCGCGCCACCTATGGCGACGATGCGGCCTCTCCCGCCACCCTGAAGGAATTCAAAGTCTTGGATTTGATCCACGGCTACCGCACACGAGGTCACCTGTTCACCCAAACCAACCCCGTCCGCGAGCGTCGGACCTACACCCCGACGCTGGCACTCGAGCACTTCGACCTCTCCAAGGCCGACCTCGACACGGTGTTCCAGGCGGGCAATGAAGTGGGCATTGGCGCCGCAAAGCTCCGCGACATCATTGCCCATCTTGAGTCGACGTACTGTCACTCGATTGGAATTGAATACATGTACATCCCCGAGCCGGAGCGGCTCAAGTGGATTCGTGAGCACATCGAGTTGGCCAACCGTCCACGCTTGGACGCCGAGGGCCGAAAGCACGTGCTTAAAAAGATCAGCCAGGCCACGCTCTTTGAGGAGTTCCTCCAAAAGAAGTTCGTCGGCCAAAAGCGCTTCTCCCTCGAAGGAGGGGAATGCCTCATTCCCGCACTCGACGCCTTGATTGAAACGGGAACCACCCGTGGCGTACGTGAAGTCGTCATCGGCATGGCCCACCGCGGCCGCCTCAGCACGCTGGCCCACATCCTCGGCAAGCCGTACGCCAACATCCTGTGTGAGTTCGAAGGCAAAGCCTACGACGGCGACGGCCTGTTCGACGGAGATGTGAAGTACCACCTCGGATACTCTCGCAAGCAAGTGGCTGACACCGGAGAAGAGGTGACCATCACCTTGGCACCCAACCCCTCGCACCTCGAGGCGGTGGACCCCGTTGTGGAGGGCATCGCCCGCGCCCGCATTGATGCGAGGGACGGAGATGAAGCCAGTGTGTTGCCGATTTTGATTCACGGAGATGCGGCCATCGCTGGACAGGGCGTCGTCTACGAAGTGGCCCAAATGGCCGGCCTCGACGGCTACCGAACTGGCGGAACCGTTCACATTGTCGTGAATAACCAAGTGGGCTTCACCACCAATTACCTAGACGCACGAAGCTCGACGTACTGCACGGACGTGGCCAAGGTCACCAAGTCGTTGGTCTTCCATGTGAACGCGGACGACGTGGAGGCGGTGGTGCAGGTAATGAACATCGCCCTGGAATACCGTCAGACCTTCCACCGCGATGTGTTCATTGACCTCTTGGGCTACCGCAAATACGGCCACAACGAGGGTGACGAACCCAAATTCACCCAGCCCAAACTGTACAAGGCCATTGCAGCTCACAGTTCTCCGCGTGACATCTACCTCCAGCGTTTGCTTTCCGATGGCTCGGTGAATGCCGAAGAGGCTGAGGCCATGAAGGCCGAGCTGTTGGCCCGCATGGAAGACGGATTTGAGGAAGCCAAAACCATGGAGTTGTCCGTGGTCGACGACTTCCTCAGCGAGCTTTGGGAGGGCTACAGGCCCGCCAAGGAGGCTGAATTGACCACATCTCCTGCCACTGGAGTGACGCAAAAGACGCTCACAGACCTCGCCGTGGCCATGAATACCTTGCCCGATGGCCCCAAGTTCTTCCGCAAGGTGAAGAAGTTGATGAACGACCGCCTTGGCATGGTCGACCGCGACCAGTTTGACTGGGCCATGGGCGAAATGCTCGCTTACGCCAGCCTCTTGATGGAAGGGCATCCGGTGCGTTTGAGTGGCCAGGATGTCGAACGGGGCACGTTCTCTCACCGTCACGCGGTCCTGAAGACCGAGGACGCCGAGGAGGAATGGATCTTGCTCAACGAATTAGAGAAAGACCAGTCCCGCATGGCGGTGTACAACAGTCACCTTTCGGAATACGCGGTGAGTGGATTTGAGTACGGCTATGCGTTTGCCAACCCCAATGGATTGACGATTTGGGAAGCGCAGTTTGGGGACTTCAACAACGGTGCCCAAATCATGTGGGATCAGTTCCTCAGTGCAGGTGAAGACAAGTGGCGGACCATGAACGGCCTCACCTTGTTGCTCCCCCATGGCTACGAAGGCATGGGGTCGGAGCACAGCAGCAGTCGCATGGAGCGATTCTTGCAGCTCGGCTCGGGAGACAACATCATCGTGGCCAACTGCACGACCCCAGCCAACATGTTCCACGTATTGCGTCGCCAGGTGCACCGTCCCTTCCGCAAGCCTCTGGTGGTTTTCACCCCCAAAAAGCTGCTTCGTTACCCCAAGGCGGTTTCCACCATGGCGGATTTCGCCAAGGGCAAGTTCCAAGAAGTCATCGACGATGCCCACGGTGTGAAAAATGCCGACACCGTGGTGCTTTGCTCGGGCAAGGTGTACTACGATTTGCTCGAAAAATTCGAGGGGCGAGTGCCTAAGAACATGGCCGTGGTGCGCGTGGAGCAGCTTCATCCTTTCCCGGCGGAGGCCGTGGTCAAGGCCTTGAATCGTCAAGCCAAAAACGCGAAACTCGTGTGGCTCCAAGAGGAACCGCGCAACATGGGCGGTTGGACCTTCTTGAACGAACACATGGCCATCCACGGCTTGGGCGACCTCCAATACGTCGGGCGAAGCGCCAGCGCCAGCCCGGCCTCAGGATCTCCTGCGGTCCACCAAAAACGCCACGATGCCTTGCTTGACGAGGTGGTGGCCATGGCAAAATTTTGACCTGAATCAGACCCACCAACGACACGATCATGCCGATTCTAGAAATGAAAGTCCCCAGCCCCGGAGAAAGCATCTCCGAAGTGGAAATCGCCACGTGGCTGGTGTCGGACGGCGACTACGTTGAGAAAGATCAAGCCATTGCTGAGGTGGACTCAGACAAGGCGACCCTCGAATTGCCCGCCGAAGCCGCGGGTGTCATCACGTTGAAGGCCGAGGAGGGCGATGCCGTCGCGGTCGGAGATGTGTGCTGTTTGATTGATACGGACGCGGAGCGTCCTGCAGGCGCCGCAGTCCCGGCTCCAAAGCCCGAGGCCGCACCAGCTCCTGCTGCGGCCCCATCGGCCACTCCCGCACCTGCACCTGCACCCGCCGCGCCAGCGCCTGCCCCGGCGCCTGGAGCTCCCGCAGCGACGGGCGCAAGCCATGCTGCAGGTCACGCTTCGCCTGCAGCACGGAAGGCCATGGCAGATGCCGGTCTCCCCGCGGGTTCCATCCAAGGATCGGGGCGCGACGGCCGTGTGCTTAAACAGGACGTTTTGGCTGCGTTGGCAGCCGGATTTGACGCCAGCAACGTGCGTTCGGGCTGGAGCGGAAGCCGCGAAACGCGTCGTGAGAAGATGAGCATGCTGCGCCGGAAGGTGGCAGAACGTTTGGTCTCTGTAAAGAACGAGACGGCCATGCTGACCACCTTCAACGAGGTGGACATGAAGCCTGTGATGGACTTGCGCAAAAAGCACAAGGACGCGTTCCGCGAGCAGTTTGGTGTGGGCCTCGGATTCATGGGCTTCTTCACCAAGGCGGTGACCACTGCTCTGGCGGAATTCCCCGCGATCAATGCCCAAATCGACGGCAAGGAAGTCATTTACCACGACTACGCCGACGTGTGCATCGCGGTCAGTAGCCCCAAAGGATTGATGGTGCCTGTGGTGCGTAATGCGGAAACCATGAGTCTCGCGGAAATCGAGGCCGAGATCAAGCGATTGGCCATTCGTGCACGCGACGGAGAGCTCACGGTCGACGAGATGCAAGGAGGAACCTTCACCATCACCAACGGAGGGGTGTTTGGCTCGATGCTCTCCACGCCGATCATCAATCCGCCTCAAAGCGCCATTCTGGGCATGCACAACATTGTGGAGCGTCCGGTGGCGATTGACGGAAAGGTGGAGGTTCGTCCCATCATGTATGTGGCCCTCAGCTACGACCACCGCATTGTGGATGGCAAGGAAAGCGTTGGTTTCTTGTACATGATCAAGGAGATGATTGAGAATCCTGAGCGCATGCTCTTTGGCGGAAAGACCCCGACGGAGGTCCTCCTCGGATTGTGATCTCAAGCTTGACTTCAATGAAAAACGGGGCTCCCAACTGGGAGCCCCGTTTGCTTCAACCTATCCACGTCGGCCAACCAAAACCTTAAAGGAGCCGACGCTTCTCTCTGAAAATCACAGACCGTGCCAAACTCGGTCAATACCGAGCCAACGACGTGTCAACGTGTTCTTGCCAAGCCAGAATGCCGCCGGTGAGGTTCACCAATTTGGTGTATCCTTGGTCGCCTTCCTTGCTGTTGGTCACTTCTGTGGACACCGTGACGGCACGGATTTGTCCGTCCTCAGATCCATAGAAAAACCCGCAACATTCGTTGGGAAAGGCGGCTTCTGCGTGGTCGGTTAAGGCCTTTAAGGCCTGGGAGTCAATGTCAAGAGAAAGGAAGCTCATGGCAGAAGGCGTTCGATCACCTCACTGTATTTCGTCGCGTCGTCCGCGAGCACGGTCACGATGACACCTTCGTCAAGTTCCTCTGCGAGTTGCACTGCGCCTGCGAGGTTGGCGGCGGAGGAAGGGCTGATGAGAAGGCCTTCCTCTTTCACTGCGCGTTTGAGCATGGTGTAACTGGCTTCCATGGTCACCAAACGGGTTTCGTCGGGCACGGTGGCGTCAAAAATCTTGGGCACGCGTGAGGTCTCAAGGTGCTTCCAACCTTCGAGGCCATGCAGTGCCGTTTCAGGTTGAAGCGCGACGAGTTGAATGTCCTCGTTGAATTCGTTCAAACGACGGCCTGTTCCGGTGAACGTCCCTGTGGTGCCAAGCCCAGCCACAAAGTGCGTGATGCGATGCTGGGTTTCTTCCCACAGTTCGACACCCGTATGGTTGTAGTGGGACATCCAATTGGCGTCGTTGCTGTACTGGTCCACGTAGTGGTACTTGTCGGGCTGGGACTTCGCCAGGTCACGGGCCACGTCTTGCGAACCATCCGTGCTTTCAAACGGACTGGTCAAAATGAGGTCCACCCCCAAGGACTTCAAGATGTGCTTGCGCTCTTTGGAGGCATTCTCGGGAATGCAGAGGGTCACGGGGATGCCGGCCGCCGCCGCGAAAATCGCATAGGCGATGCCTGTGTTCCCCGACGAAGCGTCCAGCAATCGGCGACCGCGAAGGGCACCCGAAGCGACCGCGTTGCGCAGGATGTTGAACGCCGGGCGTGCCTTCACACTGCCCCCAAATTGCTGCCACTCGAGCTTGGCATAGATCTCCACGCCGGGCTTGGGGCTCAGGTGGAGTATGGGATGCAACGGCGTGTTGCCGACGTGCCAACGGAGTTCGTCGAGCGTCGCGAGTCTGGGGTCGAGGATGGGTGCAGTCATCTCAGTTTGGGTCAAAAAAAGAAGCCCCCGTTACGAACGAGGGCTTCTTGAGGTTACGTGTCTATGTGAAATTGTCATCCACGCATGCGCAAAGAGGCCCTGTCCAGAGGACAGCAGCAACAACAGCACATGTTTGTGGTCGACATCATGTTTCAAATTTCAGACGAACGTTCGATAATTCCAAACGAATTACCAAAAAAAGCCGACCGACGCTACCTGAGCACTGAGAATCGCTCCGCGTCCAACCGGATCAAAATGCCCATGAGCAGGGTGAATCCCATCAGTGATGATCCCCCGTAGCTGAAGAAGGGCAGCGGGATGCCAATGACGGGCGCGAGCCCCAAGACCATCCCCACATTGACCAGCACGTGCATGAAGAGGATGCTTGCCACGGCATAGGCGTAGATGCGGGTGAACGGGGAGCGTTGCCTTTCTCCCAAGTGCAGGACCCGCAGAATCAGGAAGACAAAAAGAAGCACAACGCCTGCACTTCCTAGAAAACCCCATTCCTCTCCGACCGTGCAGAAGATGAAGTCGGTCTCTTGCTCAGGAACGAACCCGTAGGCCGTCATGGGTCCTTGTGCCCACCCCTTACCCGTCCAACCTCCGGAACCGATGGCGGCCTTGGCATGGCGAATGTTGTAGTCCGCATCGGGGTTGTCGACGTCAATGCCGAAGAGCACGTAGATGCGTTCCCTTTGGTGCCGCTGCAGGATGTGCTCCATTCCCAAATGCAGTCCCGTTGAAAACGCCATCCCCCCCAATAGAATCAAGGTTCCCCAAAGCGTCGTGCGCTTTCTGTACCGCGGCAGCGTGGCGGCACGGGCGAGCAGCAAAGTGCACGTCCCCAAGACGGCCAACGAAATCAGAAACCACCAAAAGCCGGTGTTGGTGCCCACAAAGGGGTACCAACTTTCGTTGGCGCCAAACAGGATGGTCAACACGGCGAGGACAAGTGCCGTGACCCCTAGCAACAGGACGTTGCCGCTGAGTCCTTCGCGGTACAAGACGAACACAAAGCCCCCAAAGACCAAGACGGTGCCTGCATCGGGCTGCAGTAAAATCAATCCCGCAGGCAGGGCGATGATGGCAAGAGATTGAAGTCGTGTGGCCAAGGTGCGCCACGGCCTGCCGTCACGGCTCAGGAACCAGGCCACCATGAGCGCGGTGGCGGTTTTGGCAAATTCACTCGGTTGAATGCCAAAGCTGCCCACCCCAAACCACGAGCGCGCCCCCCCGACCTTTTTCCCCACCACCAAGACGGCCCCGAGCAAGGCGAGGATCACGAGGTATTGGAGCACCGACGTGCGGATGTAGAACTCGCCTTCGATGGCAAGCAGTCCCGCCATCAAGAAAGCGCACACGCCCATCCAAATGAGCTGCTTGCCCGCCTTGCCGCTCATGTCCCACACGACCTCCGCTTCGGCGGTGGCGCTGACGATGTTCAACCAACCCAAGACCACCAAAAGAAGGACCACAAGGAGGGTGGGCCAATCGAGCTGGGACAAGACATTGAACCGACGGGAACTCATGGGGCAGGCTGCGTGGGTTCTACTTCGGCAAATTGGGGGTCCAAGGGGTAGGTGGCGCCCATAACCCGACGTTCGCGATCCGAGTTCGGTACGTCGCCGAGGAGGTATTTTTCCACCAGCAGTCCGGCGATGGGTGCGGCCCAATCGCCGCCAGCTCCCGCGTATTCCACGTAGACGCTCACGGCAATCTCTGGAGATTGTCTTGGTGCCAGGGCCATGAAGACACTGTGGTCGGCTTTGTTTCTGTTTTGGACCGTGCCCGTTTTTCCGCACGTGGTGATGCCTGGGGTGTACGCCTTCCTTCCGGTTCCCGAGTTGTCCTCGATCACGGCTTGCATGGCGTCGAGAATGGGGTCAAAATGCGTGCCACTGACCCCCACCTCATGTCGCACCTGCAGGGATTCCGGTTTCCCCTTGCCCCCAATGTCTCGGACGAGGTGGGGCTCCATGTACCATCCTTTGTTGGCCATGATGGCGGCTAGGTTGGCCATGTGAAGTGGGGTGGCGAGGAGTTCACCCTCTCCAATGCTGATGGAATAGATGGTCCTGAACGTCCAGTGACGACGGCCGTAGATGTTGTTGTAGTACGTGGTGTCAGGCACCAGTCCAAGCCGCGTACCGGGGATGTGTCCCCCCAGATCGGTCCCCAGTCCAAAGTCCTTGATGCGTTCTGTCCACCACCCCAGCCCGAGCCGCGCGTTGTCGAATTTGTCCTTGTTTGGATGCTGGTTCACCATGCGACGCATGACCTCGTAGAAGTAGGGATTGCAGCTGTGGATCACCGCGCGCCGCAAGTCGTCTTGGGTGTGGGACCCATGACAGCCAATGATGTCGCGGTTGCAGTCGATGTGGGTGCGTGGAGAGATGGCACCCTGTTCCATGGCGATCAGCCCTTGGACCATTTTGAAAATGGAGCCCGGTCGGTAGGTGCCACGTACAGCGCGGTTGTAGAGGGGTTTCCACGGGTGTTTGGCCAAACTGTCATAGGCCGCCCCCCGACTCGTCCCAGTCAACAGATTGCCGTCGTAGGAGGGCGCCGAAACGAAGGCCAGAATTTCTCCGGTCGCCGGCTCGATGGCCACGACGGCGCCCCGCTTGCCCTCCATCAGTTTCTCGGCGTAGCGCTGCAGGTCGGCGTCGAGGGTCAAGGTCACATCGGCACCCGTCACCGGCAGCGAGTCCATGTCCGTCAGCGTGTTTCGCACGTTGTTTCGGACGTCCACAAGGTGGTGGCGAATGCCCGGGGTGCCGCGCAGGTCGGATTCAAATTGGGCTTCCACCCCGGATTTGCCCTTGTAGTCCCCGAGTCGATAACGGGAATCGCGGTTCATGTCCTCGCGGTCGACCTCGCGGTACTCGCCGACGATTTGGCTGGCGATGCCGTAGACGTTTTCCCGCACGGGCTTGGTGCGGATCGACAGTCCTGGATACCGCCACAGTTCCGAAGACAGGGCCGCGTATTCCTCAGCGCTCAACTGGCGCAGGAGGGGCGATGCCTTGTACCGCGAGTAGCGCTTGGCTTTGGCGAGCCGTCGCTCCAGTTCCGCGCGGTCGAGTCGGACCAAGTTTGTGAGGGCGGCCGTGTCGATGCCGGCCATGTGACGCGGCACCACCATCAAGTCGTAGCTGGGCACGTTGGTAACCAACAGGTCTCCATGGCGGTCGAGACACAGTCCGCGTGCAGGTTGCAGCACCTCCTGTTCCTCGGTCAGGCGTTCGGCGCGGTTTTTCCACTCGTCCGTGGTGACCTGCATTTGGAACAACCGAAAGACAAACAACAACCCCACTCCGAGCACAATGGCGCCCACAATGCGCTGCCGTCCAGCCAAGTCTTGCCCATTCAACTCCATGGGTACGCGCTGACGCCCCGCTGATCGCCCCGCGTGGGCCGATTCAGAAGACCTTGAATGAGCATGAAGGCTCCCACATTGAGCAGGGTGGACAAGGCGGTTTGGCCCAGCGTGCGTCCCATCAAAGACCAGCCATTCTGCAAGGCGAACAACACGCCCCAGTACACGGCCATGCCTAGCGCAGCGAAGATGCCATAGCGCACCCACCCGTCTTGGAAGGGATCCAACACATGACCCTGGCGCAAGCCCTCTCGCGATTCCATGGCCGCCGTCAAGGTCGGGTAAGCCATACCCAAAGTCGCCGATGCGGCGAGGTGCATGCCACCAGTAAAGCACACAACATCCATGATGCACCCGGTCACGGCGGCCAGCAACAGGTAGGTCGTCGGAGGCCAACCCACCGGCATTTTCAGGAGGCCGTACAGGTGAATGGCCAACAAACCGTATCCTCCCCAAAAGATGCCGTAACGGAAGAGCAAGACCTGGGAAACCAGAGCCCATCCGACGGTCCAAAACAAGGGAAAAAACGCACTCATGGCGCATTGGATAGGGCGGAACTCAGGCTGTCAAGCCTGCCGTTGCGCGGGTGTTTAAGCCAAACCACATGTCGGGCACCGGGATAGTTGGCGCCCAGGGAAACAACCACCGTTTGGAACTCATCGGCTTCGTTGCCTAGCACGTCTTCCACCATGCCCACGGGCACGTCTGCAGGAAAGACTCCGTCAAACCCGGTCGTCATCACCGTGTCGCCGGGCAGCACCAATTGAGACCAGGGAATGTCCAGCACTGCGGCACGGCGAACATCCCCCTTCTTTGCGACCAACCTTCCGGCTTGTCCCGAGCGGCCCATCCGGACGCTCCATTGTGCCTCGTCATGCGTCAAGGTGAGCACAAGGCTTTCGTGTGCCGTGGTGTCCACGATTCGGCCGGCGGCAAATCCTTGAGAGAGAATGCCCGCCCCAGGTGCCAGTCCATCTCGGCCGCCACGGTTGAGGACCATCCAGGGAGAACCGTTCCACCCCGGACTGCGCAGCACCGACGCATCGCCGGTTTGCCAAGGTGCAGTGCGTCGTTCTTTCAGGGCTTCCAGTTCGGCGCGAAGCCGCGCGTTTTCGAGCATCACGAGCCGGTTGGATTCGGCGAGGTGGGTCCACTCCTGCACATTGCCTGCGGCGTTGAGCCACGATCCCGAGGCCCGAAGGGACCACCCTGCAAGGGCGGTGCGGTGGTGGCTGTACGTGGTGTTCATCCAGCCCAGCGCCACGCCCCACAATGCGAGGAACAGCAACCACCGGTGGGTGCGTGCGAGGAGGGCAAAGAGGTTTCGCACGGCCCCGCGGTCAGTTTCTCATCAAGAATGGGAAGCGATCGATGTTTTTCAATGCGATCGCAGTGCCTTTGGCCACCGCATGCAATGGATCGTCTGCCACGTGCACTGGCAACTTGGTCTTCTGGGAAATCCGCTTATCCAACCCGCGAAGCTGGGCGCCACCGCCGGCGAGGAAAATGCCCGTTTTATAGATGTCTGCCGACAATTCGGGCGGCGTGTGCTCAAGCGCGCTGTGGATGCTCTCTTCGATTTTGATGATGCTCTTGTCCAGGGCACCGGCGATTTCCGAGTAGGTCACGACAATTTCCTTGGGGATGCCCGTCATCAGGTCGCGGCCATGCACGGCATAGTCCTCGGGCGGATTGTCAAGTTCAGGCAGTGCAGCGCCCACAGCAATTTTGATTTGCTCAGCCGTGCGCTCTCCGATCAAGATGTTGTGCTGGCGGCGCATGTACTCTTCAATGTCGTGGGTGAATTCGTCTCCGGCCACGCGGATGTTGGTGTCGGTCACGATGCCACCCAAGGCGATCACTGCGATTTCCGACGTTCCACCTCCGATGTCGACAATCATGTTGCCCATGGGCTCTTCCACGTCAATGCCGATGCCGATGGCGGCGGCCATGGGTTCGTGGATGAGGTAAACTTCCTTGCCTCCCGCGTGCTCTGCACTGTCTTTGACAGCGCGCTTTTCCACATCCGTGATGCCGGACGGGATGCAAATGACCATGCGAAGGGAGGGGTTGAACCAAGACTTGCGACCCGAGATGAGTTTGATCATCCCCTTGATCATCTGTTCCGCCGACTCAAAATCGGCAATCACACCGTCTTTGAGGGGGCGAATCGTTTCGATGTTTTTGTGGGTTTTCCCGTGCATTTGCTGCGCGAGACGGCCGATGGCCACCACGTTGCCCGTCATGCGGTCTTTGGCCACGATGGACGGCTCATCCACCACCACCTTGTCTTGGTAGTAGATGATGGTGTTTGCCGTGCCCAAATCCATGGCAATCTCCTGAGTGAAGAAGTCGAACAATCCCATCCCCTAAAGGTAGACGGGCACTTGCCTTGGACCACAGCAATTCAGGGCATTCTGTGCCCATGGTTGATAAGTTCCACTTTCTCGTGAATCCGAGGGTGGAGAGGCCGTGAAGTTGTGAAAAAAGTCCAACGCGCGAGCGCTGGACTTGTGTCTTCGAAATCAGTGGCGGAAGTGACGGACGCCGGTGGTGTACATCGCCAAACCGAGGGCGTTGCACGCGTCGATGCTCTTCTGGTCGTTGATGGACCCGCCGGGCTGAATCACTGCGATCACTCCGGCCTCGGCCGCGAGCTCCACGCAGTCGGGGAAGGGGAAGAAGGCGTCCGATGCCATGCTTGACCCTTGGAGGTCAAACCCAAAGCCCTGTGCCTTTTCCACGGCCTGCTTCAAGGCGTCCACGCGGCTCGTTTGTCCTGTGCCGCTCGCGAGCAACTGCCCGTTTTTGGCAAACACCACGGTGTTCGACTTGGTGTGCTTGACGAGCTTCAAGGCGAACAGCAAGTCCTCCGCACTTTCGGGGCGGCTGGCCTCGGTCGCGCAGGTCCAGTTGTCGGGTGCTTCCATGCCGTTGTCGCGCTCTTGAACGAGGTAGCCGTTCAGGGCAGAACGGACCGTGGCGCCGGGCAACGTGCCGGTCTGACGCTCCAACAGGATGCGGTTCTTTTTCTGTGACAACACGGCAAAGGCATCTTCCTCGAATCCAGGCGCAATGACCACTTCACAGAAGAGCGTGTGGATGAGGTTGGCGGTTTCAAGGTCGATGGGACGGTTGGCGATCAACACCCCGCCAAAGGCACTGGTGGGGTCGCCTGCCAAGGCGTCTGCGTATGCTTCGGCCAACGTGGGACGCGTGGCGCACCCGCAAGCGTTGTTGTGCTTGAGGACCGCGAAGGTGGGGGCTCCGTCTTGGAACTCCTCCATGAGCTGCACCGCGGCGTCCACATCGAGCAGGTTGTTGTACGACAAGGCCTTGCCGTGCAAGGGTTTCAACAGACCGTCCAGGTCGCCAAAGTACTGGCCCGCTTGGTGAGGGTTTTCGCCGTAGCGGAGCGTCTTTGATTGAGGCACGCTCAAATTCAACGCGTCGACGTCTCCACCGTCGAGGCTGGTGTCGCTGAGGTGGGCGTGAATCATGGTATCGTAGTGCGAGCTGACGCGGAAGCCGCGCGCAGCAAAGGTCTTGCGCTCTTCAAGAGTGGTGGCCCCATCGCGCTTCAGCACGTCCACGAGCGCGCCGTATTCGTCCATCGAGGGCACGATAACCACGTCGTTGAAGTTCTTGGCCGCGCCCCGAATGAGGGCGATGCCGCCGATGTCGATTTTCTCCACGATGTCCGCTTCCGAGGCGCCGCTGGCCACGGTGGCTTCGAAGGGGTACAAATCCACCACGACCAAATCGATGTTGGGGAGGTTGTACTCCGCCATTTGGGCTTGGTCACCTTCGTGGTCACGACGGTTGAGAATGCCGCCAAACACTTTGGGGTGCAGCGTCTTCACACGGCCTCCCAAAATGGAGGGGTAATCCGTCACCGACTCCACGGGAACCACCTCTGCCCCCATCGCTTCAATCGCGGCTTGGGTGCCACCGGTCGAGTAAATCGTCACGTCAAGGCGCTTGAGCTCCGCCACAATCGGCTCGAGGCCATCTTTGTGGAACACAGAAATGAGGGCGGATTTGATGTGGCGGAGGTCGGACATGGCGAGAAGAGGGGAGGGTTAGAAAGCCGCAAATCTACGACGGCCCATGCGGATTCCCCGCCCTGCGCAGTAGCTTCGTTCCATGCTTTGGTTCAGGCTGTTTCGAGAGAGTTTGTCGTTTGCGTGGCAGGCCATTTTGGTCAACCGCTTGCGCACCCTTCTGAGCCTCCTCGGGGTGATGGTCGGCATCTTCGTGATCAGTGCCGTGTTCACGGTGGTCGACAGCTTGGAATCGGAGTTGCGCGACACCTTCAACATGCTGGACGACGACGTGTTGTTCGTCACCAAGTGGCCATGGTCTTCTGGTGGAGATTACCCTTGGTGGAAGTACGTCCAGCGTCGCCCACCGACCGAACGAGACCTTGAGTTGTTGATGCCACGCATGACGTTGGCTTCGGCGGGCGCGTTCCAAACCAAAACCTTCATGGACGCGGAAGCGGGAAACAACCGCATGTCCGGTGTGGTGGTGGGATCGGGCTCGCACGATTACGACAAGGTCATCAGCCTCAACATCGAGCACGGACGTTACTTCACGCCTTCGGAAAGCGCCGCGGGCCGGCCAGTTGTGGTCATCGGGCATCAAGTGGCGATGCAGTTGTTTGGGCTTCACACTTGTGTGGGCCAGACCCTGAAAGTCCGTGGCATGCGCATCGAAGTCATCGGGGTGCTGGCAGAAGAGGGGGAAAGTGTTGTGTCCACGGGGCTTGACGAATTCATGCTCGTTCCCTCGGCGTTCGCGCCAAGGCTCTACGACCCCAGTTCCGACGACGGTGCCCAAATCGCGATCAAGGCCAAGACCGGGGTCGATTTGGTCGCACTGGAAGACGAACTCGTCCAACAATTGCGGGCTGTACGGCGCGTTCGTCCGGGGCGGGAGGAGGACTTTTCCGTTAACCGCATGGACATGCTCACGGGCATTTTGGATTCTATTTTCACCAACGCTGCGATGGGCGGGTGGTTCATCGCCATGTTCGCCATTCTTGTGGGCTGCTTCAGCATCGCCAACATCATGTTTGTGTCGGTTCGGGAGCGCACAAAAATCATCGGCGTTCAAAAGGCCATCGGGGCTAAGAACGCCTTCATCCTCATTCAGTTTCTGTTTGAGGCGGTGACCCTGTGTGTGTTTGGTGCCTTGCTCGCCTTGGCGGCCATCCAGGTCCTGGTGTTGGTGGTCAACGCCATGGACGTGGGCATGACCCTTCACATTGCGCCCAAACGGGTGTTGCTCGCACTCGGTGTGGCTGTTGCTTCAGGACTGGTGGCCGGTGTGGCGCCAGCACGACAGGCGGCCAACCTGCCGCCTGTAGAAGCCATGCGTGCCCACTGAGGGCGGCGTATCAAAGAAGTGGAGTTGCCTCGATGGGCAGCCTGTCGTCAGAGATTGATGGCCAATCCCACACGCACGGAGTATGGTGGCAAGGTCACGTTTGTGGTGGTCGAGCTTGACACCGATCCATCCGCGCCAATGACGATGGCGTTGGGGTCCGCAACTTGAACCACGTTGCCGTCTTCGAGGTGGAACATTTGGGCATAGCGTGCGGTGATGAAGCTGCGCTTGCCGAATCGGAGGCGCAAGCCCGCTGCATACCCGTAGTTGAAGTTCGCAGAGAAGAATGGCACATCGTTGACGGGCTTGCGGTCGTCCTCACCGTCAAGCACCAAGCGCGCACCCAGGAAAGATCCCCGAACCCCGCCGTAGCCTTCCACAAACGGCTGGAAGCCGGAGTTTTGGAACAGCGTCATGCGCAGGAGGTAATGGGCGTGGGCAAGTTGATTGCGGACGTAGAGTTGTCCCACAGTCGCCCCGTTGGCGTCAACCACTGTGGTGTCAAACCCGCCAATGGGCTGGAAACCGAGGTCAAATCCTCCGTCGAAAATGCCTTTGCGGTCGTGCTTCATGTACGTCAAGGCGAAGCCGAGTGAGGGCTCGTCGAGCACAGATTCGAGGTTGTCACCGGGGACATCTGAAATGAGGTGAAAACCAACGTGACGCCACTTTTCCTTGAGAAGGAGGTCCACTTCGGGCTTCTCTTCCGTGGTGGCAGGGGTGGTCTGTCCCCAAGTGGCCGAAGCGCAACAGGCCAAAAAGAGGCTGGTTGCAAGCATGCGCAGGCGTGTGGTGTGTGCGTGTGTCATGTCGTTCACTTTGTGATTTGTCGGTGAGTCATTCAAGCATCGTGCCAAAAATCTTGTTCACAGCGCATGGGGCGCAAAGATAGTGCGGGCCCCAAAGACGTTGGAAATTTCGGGCCAAGTTTGCAAGGTACATGTCAGGCAGCACCACATCCATTCTCGTCACGGGGGCGGGCGGACAGCTCGGAAGCCGACTTCGAGCGTGCGCGGAAAGCCGGCCCAACGTGACCTTCATTGGCTTGGGCCAAGAGGCGTTGGACGTTTGCGATCGGGCCGCCGTCTTCGAGGCCTTCGCGTCAAATCGGCCTGACGTGGTCATCCATGCCGCGGCCTACACGGCGGTGGACCGTGCTGAATCCGAAGAGCCCCTGGCCCATGAAGTCAACGCCACTGCAGTCCGCCATGTGGCGGATGCCTGCAACGAGGCAGGGATTCCCATGGTTCACATCAGCACGGATTACGTCTTCGGTGACGTGCCCCGTCGGCCTCTTCAGCCTACCGACCCCACGGGTCCGGCAGGTGCGTACGGCCGAACCAAGCTCGCCGGCGAACAGGCTTTCTTGGATTCAGGGGTGAACGGTGCGCTTGTACGCGTGGCGTGGCTGTACGATGCGGAAGGACACAACTTCATGAACACCATGCTTCGCCTTGCCCGAGCCCATGGGGCACTCAAGGTTGTGAACGACCAACACGGCTGTCCCACGGCCGTTCCGGTGTTGGCAGACGCCCTGCTTGACATGGCCTTGAGGGGCGCCCACATGCCCCAAGGGGTGTGGCACTTTGCACACGAAGGGCACACCACGTGGCATGGGTTTGCGACGGAAATCATGCGCGTGGCAGGATGGGATGTGCCTGTGGAGCCCGTGGGAACGGAGGCGTTTCCCACCCCGGCGCAACGCCCTGCTTGGAGCGTGCTGGATGGCGAGCCATTGCGAGAACAGATGGGGTGGCCCAAATGCACTTGGGAGAACGCTCTGGCGCAAGTTTGGGCCTTGAAACAGGCCGGTGGTTGAAAAGGATGTGTGAACTTTGGCATCTCCATGGAAGATCAGAGCCTCTTGAACGACGTGCGTGCCAAGGCCTACGCCTGGACGCAAGCCCCTCACGACGATGAAACGCGCGCCATGGTGCGTCGGTGGTTGGACACCTGCGAACAAGACGAAGAGGCACGTGAGGCCCTGATCGACGCGTTTTACACCGATTTGTCCTTCGGGACAGGCGGACTGCGCGGCAAGATGGGGCCCGGCACGAACCGCATCAACGCCACCACCATCGCCAACGCGACGCAAGGGCTGGCCAATCACCTGAAAAAGGTGCATGGCGAAGCGCCCGCGGACGCCCCGTGGCGCGTGGCCGTGGCGTGCGACAGCCGACACAGAAGCCAAGAATTTGCCCAAATCACAGCGGAAGTCCTTTCCGCGAACGGATTTGAAGCTTGGATTTACCCCGAACTGCGTCCCACCCCGCAGCTGTCCTGGACGGTGCGCGAACTGGGCGCCGTGGGCGGGGTGGTCGTGACAGCGAGTCACAACCCCTCCATCTACAACGGGTACAAGGTTTACGCCTCGGATGGCGGTCAGGTCGTGGCACCCGAAGACGCCCAGTTGGTCGCTGAAGTACGCGCCTTGGACGCCACCACGTCGGTTCCTCAGAGTCAAGACCACATTCGTGTCTTGGATGCCTCATGGGACGAGCGATTCCGTAGCATGCTTGCGGGGTTCCGGTTGTCTCCACACCTGGTGGCCCATGGTTCTGACCTGTCCGTGGTGTACACAGGATTGCATGGAACGGGTGCCATCGCGGTGCCGCCGGCCTTGAGGGCGTTTGGATTCCGCAACGTGCACGAGGTGGCGTCACAGGCCATCCCCGACGGTGACTTCCCCACCGTGGCGAGCCCCAACCCTGAAGAGGGTCCCGCCTTGGCTGAGGCTGTGGCGTTGGCCAAAGAGGTGGGGGCTTCCCTGGTCATGGGGACTGACCCGGATTCAGACCGTGTGGGGTTGGCCGTGCCTGACGGGAAAGGAGATTTTGTGCTTCTCAACGGAAACGAAACGGCGGCCTTGCTGACCGACCACGTCCTGTCCAAGTGGCAGGAATCCGGCAAACTCGACCGTCCTTCGTTTGTGGCCAAGACGGTGGTCACCACCAATCTTCTTGTCGACCTCGCTGCACACTATGGGGTCGAAGTCAAGGAAACCCTGACGGGATTCAAATTCATTGCCGAGGCCATCCGAAAGGCAGAGGGCACGTTGCAATACGTCGTGGGCGGAGAAGAGAGCTACGGTTATCTCGTGGGCGATCAGGTGCGCGACAAGGACGCCGTTCAGAGCTGCTGCTTGCTCGCGGAGCTGGCCCATGAATTGGACCAAAAAGGAGAGTGCATGCTCGATCGCTTGGCCGCACTTCACCGTCGTCACGGCGCCTACAAAGAAGGCCTTGTCTCCTTGGTAAGAGAGGGGCGCGAGGGCAAGGCCCAAATCGATGCCATGATGGTTGGCTTCCGGACGTCACCGCCGGCAGAGCTTGCCGGGGAACGGGTCGGTGAAATTTTTGACTTCCAGTCTCGTGAGGTGCGGTCTCCAGAAGGGGAAGTGCTGCGTTCCTTGTCTCAGGCTTCGTCCAATGTGATGCAGTTTGTGACGGAAGCCGGTTCGCGGGTCACCGTGCGTCCGAGTGGCACAGAGCCCAAAATCAAGTGCTACGCCAGTGTGCGCGAAGATTGGGATGGCGAAGGTCCGCACGCCGCGGTCATGGCGCGTCTTCAGACGCGGGTGGAAGCCCACTTTCGCGCGCTCGGCGTTCAAGGTCACTGAACGCGGGCATCAACGCAGGCGCCAAGGCTTCCACGGGGCCGAGCATCACAGAGGGCTGCTCGCTATGGGGAACCCATGCACGCGGGCCCATCCATTGGTTGAGAAGCATCACCCCAAACGACAAGACGAGGGCGAATTTCAGCAAGCCGAACAGCGCGCCTGCGAGCTTGTTGACCAAGCCAAGGGCCACCAGGTCGAGCATCTTTTCCAACAGTTTGGCGAGGAGGTGGACCGTCACCACCACCAACAAAAAAGTCAGCGCGAGGGAAGCCATGTGAAGGGAATTGACGGACCATGTCACGTGCGGCGCAAGTTGCTCCGCCACCATGTGCGAGAAGTGTGACGCCGCCCATATGCCACCCACAAGTCCCACCATGGACGCCACAGACAGGATCAATCCTTTCGTGAATCCGCGCCATGCACCGACGAGCAGCACCAGCAGAAGGACCACATCGAGGGTGGCAAGAGGCAGGTTTTCCATGGGTGTTGATTCCGCGTGTAAAGTAATGGCGAATCGGGTTCGGGGTGGGGTAACTTCGCCACGTGTTGTCCTCATCAACCTCTCCCGTATGTGTTCGGCCTGCGCTGGCGGCGGATTTGCCCCATGTCCACCGTCTCATCGTGGAATTGGCAGCCTACGAGCGTGCGGAGAATGAGGTGATCCTTTCCCTTGGCACGTTCACCCAAGACTTCACGGCAGGTCGCTTCGAGGTGACGGTGGCGGTGCGGAACGACAAGGTCATTGGCATGGCCCTGCATCATCCGAGGTACAGCACGTGGAAAGGGGTGACGTGGTATTTGGAGGACCTTGTGGTGACCGAATCGTGGCGGGGGAAAGGGGTGGGAAAAGCCCTTTTCAATGAGGTGGTGGCGGTGGCCCAGCGTCGCGATGCCCATCGTTTGGAATGGCAGGTGTTGGACTGGAATGCGCCCGCCATCGGTTTTTACGAAAGGCTCGGAGCGACCGTGAGTTCGGATTGGTTGAACGGCCGCTTGACGCGGACTCAACTGGACAGCTGGACCACGACCTTGCAAACCTTGGACGACGCATGAAGATCTCGGCTCACAAATTCGGCGGCGCCTCCGTATCCGATGCTCAAGCGATTCAGCGCGTGGGACAACTGCTCTCAGACCAAATTGAAGCCGGGGAACGTGCCGTGGTGGTGGTCTCGGCCATGGGCAAAACCACCAACGCCCTGGAAGCGGTGTGGTCGGCCCCTACCGAAGACGAACGGCGGGATTTGTGGACGACCTGCGTGTCGCAGCACTTTGCGGTGGCCGAAGCCTTGGGCCTGTCGTCCTCGCTCACAGAAACACTGCGCGATCGCATGGAAAGCTGTTGGCACGCCTCGGAGCAGGTGCGTCCTCAATCCATGGATGCTGCCTACGACGCCATGGTGGCGGCAGGGGAACTCGCAAGCACCACGTTGGTGGCGGCCTGGCTTTCAACGGCAGGCATGTCGGCGGCATGGTGGGATGTGCGCGACACGCTGCACACCTCGGGTCCGCATCGCTTTGCCCGCGTGGATGAGTCCACGTTGGGCGAAGCAGGAACGTCGCTGCGTTCCTGCATGGACGAGGTACACGTGGTGGTCACCCAAGGATTCATCGGGCGACACGCCGACGGCAGCACGAGCACTTTGGGCAGGGAAGGCTCCGATTACAGCGCGGCGCTGCTTGCCGTGGCGGTGGGTGCCGAGGGCGTGACCATTTGGAAAGACGTTCCTGGAATGATGAGCGCTGACCCCAAACGCCATCCCGAGGCAGTCACTGTCCCCCAAGTCGACCACGCAGAAGCGCTCGAATTGAGTTACTACGGCGCAAGCGTCATTCACCCCAGGACTGTCAAACCGCTTCAACTCGCGGGTTTGCCCTTGTGGGTCAAGTCGTTTGTGGCCCCAGAAGGGCCTGCCACCCGCATCGATGCCTTCCCCGGCCTCATCCCCGAAGTGCCGATGTTCATTTGGAGAGACCATCAGACGTGGATGGAGATCTATACCGCCGACGGGAGTTTCTTGGTGGAGGACCACCTTACCGAGGTGTTCGGGGCGTTGGGCGATTCAGGCATTCACGTTCGCCTCATGCAGCAGAGCGCCACCCATTTTGGGGTGTTGGCCGACCGAAACGTCGCCCAAATGGCGCGCCTCCAAGAGGCTTTGGGCCCTGGGTTTCGCTTGGAATGGACCCACGATTTGACGCTTTTGACGGTCCGACATGGAGACGGAAATGTGCTTGACGACCTGACGAAGGGGCGCGGGGTGCTCGTGGAGCAACGTGCTGGAGCCACGTGGCGTCGCGTGCTACAATCGTCAACGTAAAGTCATGAATCGCACGAATTGACCCATGAAAAGGTCATATTGTGTCATGAATGGCGTGCGATTCAACAAAAATTCTTGCTTTCGTTTGTTTTTCCCAAACAATTGAATCACATTGTCCTAGCCAAAGGATTGGTCTTCTTTGGTGTGGTACAAACGGATTTTCGAATCCGTTTGAGTTCAATGTCAAGTGGGGCGGGGCGAAAGTCCCGCCTTTTCTTTTGCCAAAAAAAGGAATGAAAACCCTGAATTCAAGGCCTTTGGAGGAAGGTCCTCAGTACTCGTCTTCGTTGAAGAAGAAGTCTTCTTTGGAAGGGTAGTCGGGCCAGATGTCCTCGATGGTGTCGAACGACTCGCCGTCGTCCTCCAATTGTTGAAGGTTCTCCACCACTTCCAACGGCGCACCGGTCCGCATCGAGAAGTCGATGAGCTCGTCCTTGGTTGCGGGCCAAGGGGCGTCCTCGAGGTATGAGGCAAGTTCGAGTGTCCAATACATGGTGTCCTGCTTAAGCGGTCTTAGGCCTGTCTGTCAGCGCGCAAAAATAACCGAATCTCGATGCGAGTCAAGTCTTGGGCCGTCTTTTGCGCATCATTCATTGGGTTTCCAGGGAATGTCGTGGTTGCCCGTGGCATGTGTGAGCCATCTTCCAACCATGAACAAGGCGTCCGAAAGTCGATTGAGGTAGATCAACCCCACAGGGTCCACTTTTGTTTCCCGGTTTAGGGAAACGCAGCGCCGCTCGGCCCGTCGACACACCGTGCGCGCCACATGGGCGTCCGCGGCGGAGGGATGTCCGCCAGGCAGCACAAAGCTGGAGAGTGCAGGCAAGTCCGATTCCAATTCGTCCATCCAAGATTCGAGTCCTTCGGCGCCATGGGGGTTGAGCGTGGGCAATTTGGCAGCCCATTGTGGGTCCGTGGTGGCCAAGTGACTGCCCAGGGTGAACAGTTCGCTTTGGATGGCTTGCAAGGGCATGCGGAGGGGCTCCGCCGCATCGTGGGTGGCGATTCTGCCAATCCAGGCGTTGAGCTCATCAATGGTGCCGTATGCCTCGATCCGAAGGTCGTCCTTGCCGATGCGTGCACCGCCGAACAAGCCCGTGCTGCCGTCGTCTCCTGTTCTTGTATAGATGCGCATGCTGCAAGCTACAACGGAGGGGCCGGGGCGCTGCGTTCAAGGCGTACCTTTGACCTTGTGATGGCCGCCGACAAGCAAGACAACAAGCAAATGCGCTACGATGCTGCTTACATGCGCATGGCTCGAGAGTGGGCGCTGCTTTCCCATTGTGAGCGAAAGCAAGTGGGTGCACTCATTGTGAAAGATCAAATGATCATCGCCGATGGCTACAACGGTACGCCCAGCGGTTTTCCCAATGTCTGCGAAGCGGAGGACGGCACCACCCATTGGTATGTCCTTCACGCGGAGGCCAACGCCATCACCAAGCTGGCCAAGAGCAACAACAGTGCAGAGGGTGCCACGTTGTACATCACCCTGTCGCCCTGCCGAGAGTGTGCCAAGCTGATCCACCAAGCGGGCATCGTTCGGGTGGTGTATGCAGATGCGTACAAAGACCCTAGTGGATTGGACTTTTTGAACCAAGCCGGGGTCGAAATCGTTCATCTGTCAGAATGAAGAATGGACAACCTTTGGTTTTGGCCTTGGCTCTTGTTGCAGGGCTGTGGCTCGGACGTGGATGTGGCGGATGGAACGGCGGTGGAAATGCGGATTCCCGCGTGGCCTTTCACGGCCAATGGAACGAATCAGGCGACCAAGCGCGCCTGTTGAATGTGCTTCACCGCATCGAAGATTTGTACGTGGACACCTTCAACCGGGGCAAGTTGGTGGATGCCGCCATCGAGGCCATGCTCGAGGAATTGGACCCGCACACGGTGTATTTCAGCGGTGAAGAACTGGCCGCCATGTCCGAGAACATGGAGGGAAACTTCGAAGGCATCGGCGTGGAGTTCATCATCCAAGACGACACCTTGATGGTGGTTGCGGCCATTCCGGGAGGACCTTCGGAAAAGGCAGGGATCCAAGCGGGCGACCGCATTCTCGAGGTCAAAGGCATGCCCATCTCAGGTCCCGAGTTGGACAACCAACGGGTCATGGAGCTGTTGAAGGGGCCGCGAGGCACGGAAGTGACGCTTGGGTTGTCCCGACGTGATGCGCCGTTTCAAGTGCATCTCACGCGCGACCGCATTCCCATCCAGAGCGTGGTCGCCGCCTTCGTCACGGAGGACTCGGTGGGATACATCAAGGCGATCCGCTTTGCCGCCAACACCGCACAAGAATTCGAAGAGGCCATGGCCTTGCTCCAAGCCCAAGGGGCCGAGTCGGTGGTGGTGGATTTGCGGGGCAATGGCGGAGGTTATTTGAATGCTGTCGTCGACATGGTGGAGCTGTTTTTGGACGAGGGCGGGCCCATTGTTTACACGGAGGGCAAATCTTCTCCGAGGCGCACCTACAAGACCCGTCGTCGGGGTCCCTACTTGGATTGGCCCGTGGCCGTGTTGGTGGACGAAGGATCGGCCTCTGCCAGCGAAATTTTCGCCGGGGCCATGCAGGACAACGACCGCGGTGTGGTGGTTGGTCGAAGGACGTTTGGGAAAGGGTTGGTGCAAGAGGAGTTTCCCGTGCCAGGCTCGGGGGCGCTGCGCCTGACGGTGGCGCGTTTTTACACCCCCACGGGTCGCGCCATCCAAAAACCCTACGCCGATTACGACGACGACTTTGACATGCGCCTGGCCTCAGGGGAGTTGTACCACGAAGACAGCATGCCGCTGGTCGATTCCTTGCGGTATGTGACGCCGATGGGGAGGAAAGTCTATGGCGGGGGAGGCATTGCTCCGGACGTCTTCGTTCCTTGGGACAGCACCGTCACCAGTGCATGGGTGAGTGAGTGGATCTGGACAGGGGTGTTGCGTGATGCAGTCTTCACATGGATGGATGCGCATCGCGAGGCCTTGCGATCCTGCGATTCGCCAAGGGACATCGAAGCCCTTCCAGGGTGGCGTCAGGGCGTGTTGGAAGTGGTGTATGCCCAAGCGGAGCGAGATGGTTGGCCCTGGCGAGAGCCCACGGTAGAAGAGGCAGCCAAACTGCGTCATCGGTTCCTCGCCCAAGTGGTCCGAACGCACTGGGGCGAATCGGCATCGTACGAAGTTCTGACAGAGGGAGACGAGGGGGTGGCCCGAGCCATTCATGCCCTTGTGGAAGGCCCCTTCGCCGGACGAGTGGACGGCACTGTATCTTTGGACCTGACAAACAACGACATCAACTCCAACAACAAAGAACATGGCTTTTGAGCTTCCCAACCTTCCCTATGCGCACGACGCCTTGGAACCACACATTGATGCACGCACGATGGAAATCCACCACGGCAAGCACCATGCCGGGTACACCAGCAAACTGAACGCGGCCATCGAGGGGACCGACCTCGCTGGCAAGGACATTGATACCTTGCTTCGCGACCACAGCGGCAACGGTGCCGTGCGGAACAACGGTGGCGGCTTTTGGAACCACACTCTGTTCTGGAACAGCATGTCGCCCAACGGCGGTGGTGCCCCTGAAGGCGCCCTCGGCGAGGCGATCGACCGCGACTTCGGCAGCTTCGAAAACTTCAAGGACGAATTCAGCAAGGCTGCAGCAACGCGCTTCGGTTCAGGCTGGGCTTGGCTCTGCAAGAAAGACGGGAAGCTCGAGGTTTGCAGCAGCGCGAACCAAGACAACCCCCTCATGCCCGGTGTGGGATGCGGAGGCAACCCCATTTTGGGCTTGGACGTGTGGGAGCACGCCTACTACTTGAACTACCAAAACCGCCGTCCAGACTACATCAACGCGTTCTTCAACGTGGTGGATTGGAACGCGGTGGGTGCGCGCTTCAACGGCTGATTCGTCGCGCACCTCATGAAGCACTACGTCGTCATGGTGGCCGGGGGCACAGGCACCCGCATGCGTCTGACGACTGCGAAGCAATTTTTGAATGTGGAGGGTCTGCCATTGATGTGGTGGACCCTTCGCCGTTTCAAAGAAGCCCTGCCCGAGGCCGAGGTTACCTTGGTCTTGCACGAGAGTTTGTTTGAACAGTTCGCGGAGCTCGAGGCCATACACGGCAGCGCCGGCGCCACCCGTGTGGTTCCAGGTGGGGCAGAGCGGTTCCACTCCGTTTTGGCTGGCCTGGATACCTTGCCCAACACCGGCGTGGTCGGCATCCATGATGCGGTGCGGCCCTTTCCCTCGGTGGAAACCATCCAACGCTGCTTTGTGCAGGCCGAGGCACGGGGAAGTGCGGTGCCCGTGGTGCCTGTGAAAGACAGCATCCGACAGATGGACCACGATGGGGCGTCGAGTCACGCGGTGGACCGCAGCGTCCTGAGGGCCGTTCAGACGCCACAGTGTTTTGACCTCGCCACCTTGAAGGCGGCATTTGACACCGACTACCGGGCGGAATTCACGGACGACGCGAGTGTGATGGAATCCGCCGGACACGAAGTCCATATGTGCGAAGGCGATCCGTGGAATGTGAAAGTCACCACGCCTGAGGACTTGATCATCGCCAAGGCGTTTGTGCAGGCCGCTTGGCCCCGCTCCTGACTCAGGCCCTTTGCGAAGGGTCAGCCCTCCTTGGACAGCGCGTCCAAATACCCTGTGGGACTGCCGTCTCTTCGAAGCTTGCCCAGCGCCCAGCCCAGGGCCACCAGAGCCACCAAGGCCAGGCCCCAATCGCGCCATGCCCATGAGCTGAGGGGCTGCGGTTCAAGGCCTTCCTCCAACCACGTGCTCCCCATCCACCACGCCGCGATGACCACGCCGGCGTTGTTCACGAAATGACCCAAGATGGCGGGCCATAAGCTTCCGCTGTACACGACGAGGTAGCCAAAACCTGCGCCGAGGAGCATCCGAGGGACGAAGCCAAAGAATTGCATGTGGATGGCGCTGAACAACGCCGCGGAAACCCAAATACCAACGTGGATGTTACCCGTGGCGCGGACCAAGATGGGTTGCAACGTGCCGCGGAACAGCCATTCCTCACACAGCGCAGGCAACACCGCGACCGAGAACAGCACCGCCCACACCTCGGAGGTGCCAGAAAAGGCGAGGAGCGCCTTGGTGAGCACCATGGCTTGTGCTTCGAGGGCTCCGGCCCATTGGTGAAGGTCGGACCCCGGAACGAGGGCCCATTCGTTGAGGCGGTAGGTGAAGTCGAGAATCGGGCTCATGCCCAAAGCGATGATGACGGAGAGGCCCAGCATTTTGAGGGTGGGGGCATGAAGAAAGAACCGACCCAAGAATGACATGCCCACCAGCGCGGCAAAGGCGAATGAGGCTCCCAGAAACGCCATGAGCTGGTTGGCATTGTTCATCGCCAGCACCGTACTGCGGTCGAGTTTGCCTGTGGCCCCTTGTTGCATGAGGGCTTGCATTTGGTCTGCATCGCCCCCCGAGACCCACAGCACACCCACGCCTGCAGCGAGTGCCATGAAGGTCAAAACGATGCAACCGAGCATGACGACCTGGGCGGCCGGATGCATGGTTTGGAAGGCGTTGCGAATGAAGCTCATGGGCAGGGGTTGAAGGAGACGTGTTGTCGCGCCGTAAATTTGCGGAAACTTCGACGAACGTGGTCCGCATTGGAGACATTGATTTGGGAGAATTCCCGCTGCTGCTCGCCCCCATGGAGGATGTGAGCGACCCGCCGTTCCGAGCCTTATGCAAGGAATACGGGGCGGACATGATGTACACGGAGTTCATTTCGTCGGAGGGCCTGATCCGTGATGCAGCCAAAAGCGTGGCCAAGCTCGACATCTTCGATTACGAGCGGCCCATTGGCATCCAGATTTTTGGCTCGGAAATCGAGTCGATGCGCGAAGCCGCTCGGATTTCGGAAGCTGCAGGCCCCGACTTGGTGGACATCAACTACGGTTGCCCGGTCAAGAAGGTGGCGTGTCGCGGCGCAGGTGCCGGCATCCTTCAAGACATTCCCAAGATGGTGTCCATGACCAAGGAAATTGTGGACACGTGCTCGTTGCCGGTGACCGTGAAGACGCGTTTGGGCTGGGACGACAACACCAAGTACATCGTCGAGGTCGCCGAGCGTTTGCAGGATGTGGGCATCAAGGCCATCAGCATCCATGGTCGGACCCGCGCCCAGATGTACAAAGGCGAGGCGGACTGGTCTTTGATTGCTGCGGTCAAGAACAACCCTCGGATGACGATTCCGGTGTTTGGGAATGGGGACATTGACAGCCCAGAAAAGGCCCTGGAATACAAAAACCGCTTCGGGGTGGACGGCATCATGATTGGCCGCGGTGCCATTGGTGCCCCGTGGTTTTTCAGACAGGTGAAGAACTACTTTGCCACAGGAGATGCAGGAAGTCCTCCCGACATGGCCGAGCGCATCAAGGCGGTCCGGACCCACCTGCGGCACAGCATCGAGTGGAAGGGCGAGCGCCTTGGCATTGTGGAGATGCGTCGTCACTACGCGAATTATTTCCGGGGTTTGCCCCACTTCAAGGAGCATCGACTCGCTCTGGTCACACTCGACAACCCCGAGGCGTTGGAAGCCAAACTCTCCGAGATTGCGGAGCACTTTGGCGAGCATGTGTTTGCCTGAGCGAGGGAGTCAGGCGACACGTGACGTTTGGCGTCGAATCAAGTGCCGCACCATGGCCGAGGAGCCAAGTCCCCCGACAAAGATCACCACGGCGAGGGTTCCAAGGACATCGAGGACATCGAGGCGAACGGGATACGCCGGCACCACTGAGCCTTGCAGCTGCAACCACCCAAAGGCGGCCTGTCCCATCACAAGCAGGGAGCCAAGCCCCACGCCGACCAACCCGCCAACTACGTTGATGGTCAACCCTTGAAGCCCAAATGCCTGTTCCATCATGCGCACGGGCATCCCCAACGCGTCGAGCACCTCCAGGTCTTTCTTCTTGTCAAGCAGGAGCATCGTCAAGGAAGCCATGATGTTGAACGCGGCCACGATCAGGATGAAGCTCAAAATGGCAAACGTGGCCCACTTTTCGGCGCGGTTGGTTTGGGTGATGAATTTGTGCTTGTCGTCTCGGGTAAGGGTGGTCATGCCGGCGGCCTCTTCGCCAAGTCGCTCGGTCAAGGCACGCTCCACCTCCTCGGCCACCGCGGTTTGCGTCCATCCTGGCAGAGCTTTGATTTCAATCCGCGACACGCGCCCTTCTCGGTCCAACAGGTCTTGCGCGTCGCGCAAGGGCAGGAGCAGGTAGCGGGTGTCGAGGTCGGCGTTGATGGAAAACGTGCCGCATGCGTGGACCGCTTCCGTGCGAAAGGCGCGCTCCCGATGGCGGGAGAGTTTTCGGCCCCGAATCGGTGCGCTCACCGAGAACAGGGGCGGATCGAGGCTGTCGCTTTTCAGGGCCAATTCCGACCGAACCCCCAAGCCCAGGCATCCGCATTTCTTGGAGCTGTCTTCCACGGCATAAGCCCCTTCGACGATGGCGCGGTCAATTTGGGACACGACCCGGTAACGGGCATCGACCCCCAAGACGGTCGCGACCCTGACGGCCTCGTCGGCCCGGACCACCACTTCGTCTTCGAGGACTGGCGCCCACTTGGCCACGCCGGGAATGTCAACGAGGTGCTCGCCCCATGCTTGCGGAATCACAGCCCCCGATTGCGGCACCACCGCCAGATCGGCGTCGAGGGTGCCAAACAGGTCCTTCACCAAGTCTTCAATGCCATTGAACGCACTCAAGATGCACACCATGGCAGTGGCCACGGCGGCAATGACGGTTACGGAAATGCCCGAAATGACGTGCACCAAAGTGCCCGACCGTCGCTTGACGATGTACCTCGAGGCCAGTCGGACGGGGAGCCTCATGAATGGATGGCGCGCTGGACTTCATCCACGAAGTCGAGGCTGTCGTCCAGGTAAAAATTCAATTCGGGAACGCGACGCAATTGCTTGCCGACTTTGGCACCCAACGCCTTTCGCACGCGCCATCCTTCGGCTTCGACCTCCTTCAGCGCCTTCTCTTTGTCCGGGGTGGCCATGAAGCTGAGGTACACCTTGGCCAAACCGAGGTCGGGCCCGATGCGGACTTGGGTCACCGTGATGAACAGCCCCCCAAACCACGTGTTGGATTCGCGTTGGAACAGGATGCTCAACTCCCGCTTGAGGAGTTCTGCCACGCGTTCTTGTCGGATGCTCGCCATGTCTCGAAGGTAGGGATGTCACGCGGAAGGGCGCGTTCAGTACAAGAATTGGTTGTAGGGGTAGCGCTTGATGTGAAGTTCCTTGACTCGCTCGTACAGGGTGCTACGGAGGGCGTCGTAGCCCACCTTGGTCTTGGCCGACAGGAACATCACATCGTGGCCGAGTGCCTCGAAACGCTCGCGAATGCCCCGCTCCAAATCTTCGGGCGTGCGTTCGCCTTCAGGATCCGTCAAGAGGTCCACCTTGTTGAACAGCACCATCGTGGGCTTGCTGTCGCTGCCGATGTCCGCCAAGGTCCGTTCCACCACGGCCATGTGGTCCTCAAATTGTGGGTGGCTCACGTCAATGACGTGAAGAAGCATGTCGCTCTCTCGCGTCTCGTCCAAGGTGCTCTTAAAGCTCTCAATCAGTTGGGTGGGCAGCTTCCGGATGAAGCCCACCGTGTCGCTCAACAAGAAAGGAAGGTTTTCGATGACCACCTTTCGAACGGTGGTGTCGAGGGTGGCAAACAGCTTGTTCTCGGCAAACACGTCGCTCTTGGACATCAGGGTCATGAGCGTGCTTTTGCCCACGTTGGTGTAGCCCACGAGGGCCACCCGAATCATTTGGCCCCTGTTCTTTCGCTGGGTGGCCATTTGCTTGTCGATCCCAGCCAATTGCTTGCGCAAGAGCGCAATGCGGTCGCGGATGACCCGACGGTCCGTTTCAATCTCTTTCTCCCCTGGACCCTTCATGCCGATGCCCCCCTTTTGCTTTTGAAGGTGGGTCCACATGTTGGTGAGGCGAGGCAACAGGTACTGGTACTGGGCGAGTTCAACCTGCGTTTTCGCATGGGCGGTCGCGGCCCGTTGGGCGAAAATGTCCAGGATGAGGTTGGTCCGGTCGAGGACCTTGCGCTCGGGAATTTCCTTCTCGATGTTGCGCAGTTGGATGGGACTTAGTTCATCGTCGAAGATGATCATGTCGATGTCCTCTTCCTCCACGTACTCCTTGATCTCCTGGAGTTTGCCCGAACCTACAAACGTGCGCACGTCGGGCTTGTCGAGGCTTTGGATGAAGGTGCGTTGCCGTTCCGCCTTGGCCGTTTCTGCCAAAAAGGCCAACTCCTCCAAGTACTCTTCGAGTTGTTCGCGACGCTGGTGCCGTGTGGCGAGTCCAATGAGGACACACGTTTCGGCCGGCTTGGCCGTGGACAGGGGTTTGCGTTTGGTTCCCATGAATCAAGCCTCAGTTTCGGAATTTTTCAATGTACACGGCGATGCCTCGGATGGTGGGCATGTCGAGCATGCCGCGGTGAGGAGGCATGGTGCCTTTCCCGTAGGCGATAATGGCGATACGTTCTTCCTCCGACAGGGTGCTCGTCCGCAAATCAGGGGCAGAGGCGAGGACAGGTGCGCCGTCTTCGCCATGACACACCGAGCATTTCATGGTGTATTTTCGGGATGCATTGGTCAAGTCGACCCCTGCAGCGCCCATGTCTCTGGCGGTCTGAGGTGTCGCTTCGTCACTTGAGTTCCCGCATTGAACGAGAAAAAATACCAGACACAACGCCCCCAAAAGCACGCGTCTTTTGCGGCCCGCGAGGCCTGCAAATCGTTGCATCGAACTCAATCAGCCTCTTGCTTTGCGCGCGGCGATGAAGCTGCGAACAAAAGACACCATGGCAATCACGCCCAGCACGAGCATGGTTGCCACTCGGGCGACGGCTGCAGAGTCTCCGCGGCCTATGGCTCCCGTGAGAGGCTTGACCAACCCAATGATGATGAGCAAAGTCAAGAGCACCGCAATGTGCGCAATCACTTTGTTTTCCTTCTTGACGCCATTGTTCATGGCGAGCAAAAGCACCCCAAAGACCACAGGGATCAAGGCTGTGACAGAGGGAGTGTCTGAACTGAGGTATCCATAACCGCCGAGTCCGATGAGGGCAACGGCGTGGATGAGGCTGACGAGGTGAGCTTTCATGCAGCGAAGTTACACCACACCTTGGTCAAGCATGGAATCCGCGACCTTGACAAACCCAGCGATGTTCGCGCCTCGTACGTAATCGACTGAACCGTCTTCGTTGGTCCCGTAAGCCACGCATTGGCCGTGGATGTCCTTCATGATGTGATGCAGCTTGGCGTCGACCTCTTCACGCGTCCAGTTGTAGCGCAAGGAGTTTTGGGACATTTCCAATCCCGAGGTGGCCACACCACCTGCGTTCGACGCCTTGCCGGGCGCAAACAAGATGCCCGCTTCGTGGAAGGCTTCAATGGCTTCTGGCGTGCTCGGCATGTTGGCGCCTTCGGCCACACACACGCAGCCATTGGCCAACAATGCCGCGGCTTCGTCGCCGTTCAATTCGTTTTGGGTGGCGCAGGGCAACGCCACGTCTACGCTCACGCTCCAAGGGCGCTGACCTTCCATGAACTCGGCCGAGCTGTGCGCCGCAGCGTATTCCTTGATGCGGCCGCGCACCACGTTTTTGAGGTTCATGATGTAGGCCAACTTCTCCTCGTCGATGCCTTCGGGATCGTAAATCGACCCTTGCGAATCGGACATGGTCACCACCTTGGCGCCAAGTTGCAGACACTTTTGGGCGGCAAACTGGGCAACGTTTCCGGAGCCAGAAATGGCCACGGTCTTGCCTTTCATGCCGTCGCCCTTGTGGTTGAGCATTTCCTCCGCGAAGTACACGCAGCCGTAGCCCGTGGCTTCAGGTCGGATCAGCGAACCGCCCCAGTTGAGCCCTTTGCCGGTCAGCACGCCGGTGAATTCGTTGCGGATGCGCTTGTACTGGCCAAACATGTAGCCAATCTCTCGCCCCCCCACGCCAATGTCCCCGGCAGGGACGTCGGTGTTGGGTCCGATGTGACGGGCGAGCTCGGTCATGAAGCTTTGGCAGAATCGCATCACTTCGTTGTCGCTCTTGCCCTTGGGATCGAAGTCCGATCCGCCCTTGCCACCGCCCATGGGCAGGGTGGTCAGGGAGTTCTTGAAGATTTGTTCAAAGCCCAAGAACTTGAGGATGCTCAAATTCACGGTGGGGTGGAAGCGCAATCCACCTTTGTAAGGTCCGATGGCGCTGTTGAATTCGATGCGAAGCCCCCGGTTGGTGTGCACATTTCCGGCATCGTCTGTCCACGGCACGCGAAACATGATGACGCGCTCGGGTTCTACAATGCGCTCAAGGATGTTGGCTTCCTTGTACTTGGGGTTGTCTTCCATGAAGGGAACGATGGTCTCTGCCACTTCCTCCACAGCTTGCAAAAATTCGGGTTCGTTGGGGTTGCGCTCGGCAACTCGATCCATGAACGCCTGGATCGCGGCTTGGTGTTCTGAATTCATCGACGTATGTATTGACGTTCGAAGGACGAATGTAAGTCAGAGTGAAGGCGTTCGGCCCCCGTCGACCGGCAAATTGATGCCGGAGATATACCCAGCAGCCGGTGAACAAAGGAAGGCGATGGCGTGTCCGATTTCCTCGGGTTGCCCCACGCGCCCCGCGGGCACTTTGGCGGCCATGCCGGCCAGCACCACTTCAGGCGTGGTGCCCGCGGCCTTCGCCTTGGCTTCGGCAAGGTTGGTCAGGCGCGCCGTGTGGGTGGCGCCGGGCAAGACGTTGTTGACCGTGATGCCGTGAATGGCAACTTCGGTGGCCCAGGTTTTGGCCCAGTTGGCCACGGCACCGCGAATGGTGTTGGACACACCCAATCCCACGAGTGGGACCTTCACCGACGTGCTGATCACATTGACGATCCGTCCCCATCCTTCGCGTTGCATGCCGGGCAGGACGGCCTTGGCCAAGTTTTGGTTGTTGATCAAGTGCTGGTTGAATGTGGCGAGAAAGGCGTCCTCTTGCGCTTCCGTGATGGGGCCGCCAGCCGGGCCGCCGCTGTTGTTCACCAGGATGTGCACATCCCCTGCTGCGAGCACTTCGGCTGCGGCGCGCGTGACGTCAGCAGGGTCCTGAAAGTCTGCCACCGCCACGGCATGCCCCTTTCCGGGCAACGTGGCCAAGGCGACCTGAAGGCGTTCAAGGTTGCGTGCGAGCAAGGTCACTTGCGCACCCAGTCCCGCGAGCTGCTGTGCAGCGGCGAGACCAATGCCCTGAGAGGCGCCGCACACCAAGGCGCGCTTGCCACTCAAATCCAAAGGCAGAACATGCTGTTCACTCATGCGGTCAAAGGTAGGTAGGCCTATTTTGGTCCCATGAAGCGATTGGAACATCTGGGCATTGCCGTGGCAGACTTGGCGGAAGCAGAGCGGATTTTCACCGATGTCCTCGGGGTGAAGCCCTACAAGCGAGAGGAAGTCAAGGACGAGGGGGTGATGACCTCCTTTTTCCAAACAGGCGGCTCCAAAGTCGAATTGCTGGAATCCACCACCCCTGATGGCCCTATTGCGCGCCACATCGTCAAGCGTGGCCCAGGCCTGCATCACGTCGCTTTTTTGGTGGACGACCTCGAAGGGGAGATCGCGCGGTTGGAAGCCGAGGGCTATCGCGTCATCTCCGGGCCGAAGCCAGGAGCCGACCAAAAGCGCATTGCCTTCCTGCACCCCTCCGACACCGCCAAGGTCCTCGTCGAACTCTGCGAGGACATCTGACTCAGGAGTCGCGCTTTTTCAGCGCTTTTTTGAGGCCTTTGTTCTTGGCCTTGCCCACGCCTTTCATCTTGGAGTCAAACAGCGTTTTGGAAGCCGTGCTCCGGGTGGGTGCGGCACACCCTTCCTCCGGCTTGCGGTGGTACAAGTCGACATTCAAGGTGGCGCGCCAGGGTCGGTATCCGCTTTGCATCCAATCCAAACCGCGGACGTCTGAATTCACGACGCGGAAAGTCATTTCTTGGGAAGCTTGGGCGAGTTGAAGCACGTCCACATCCACGCCAAAACGGACCATTCGTCCTCGGTAGATCTTGAGTCCACAACCGATTCCTGCTGTCCATGCGACATGCCATGTGGGCAAAGCCATGGGATGGAAGAAGTGGGGGCGGTTTTCAAGCGCGGTTTGGGACAGGTTGTACGCCGCACGCATGCCTGTTCGGACCTCCAAAAATCCGTCCGGTCCTGTGGCCACGGCGCGCATGCTTTGCAGCCGCAACTCCACGGCCAAGGCAGAGGCTTGGGTGCGCATCAGGCTGTCGCCGAAGGCCACGGAGGTGTCGACCCCCGTTCCTTTCACCACGCCCAAGAACGATTCTGCGTTTCGCGATTGACTGACGTGGATTCCTGCGGAAAGTCGGTCTGCCCACAGGGCGTCCTCGCGCAACCAAAGGTGACCAAGCCCCACTTGCCATCCGGCAAGTGGTTCCGGCCGCCAGATCCCTTGATGCAAGGTGTCGAGCTCCGGCGCTTCCAAGGTCCCATGGTTGAGGACCCACGCACTTTGAACTTCGGAGGGCATGCCCATGAGCATGCTGGCGCCGCCAGACCACGTCCACGCTTTGCGTTCATGGGTGCGCAACGTCGACTCAAAGGGGTTGTCCCACACGCCTTGTCCCCACGCGGTGAGGCTCGAGGCCACCAAGGCCCATGTGAGCGAGGCGTTTGCGAATCGCGTCACGCGTCGGCGGCTTGCATGGATTCGAGTTGCTGGAGCACAGCGTCCATCCAGAGGTCGTCTTCGAAGTGATTCCATTGTTCCGGCGCCCCCATGATGTTTTCCATGGCCTTTTGCTGTTGCCGTCCACGTGCCAGGGCTTCGTGGTACGGCGTGTGGCTGAACGTCACTTGGGAATACAGCGGGAGCCAGCGGTCGGGATGCTTTTGTTGCAAACGCGCTTCGAGCTTCTTTTGTTGCAGAAAAACGGGGTCCCCGGTCAGGTCACGCATCTCGATGTAGTTCTGCAGGGCCAATTCTAAAATGGCATCACCCGCAGGTTTCCTCAGTTCGGTATAGCGGGCCATGATTCGGTCCCAGTTGTCGTCCTCTTCAAGCAAGGCGTCCAACACGGTGCAATCTTCCATGCCGCTGTTCATGCCTTGGCCGTAGAAGGGGACGATGGCGTGCGCGGAATCCCCCATGAGGGCCACGCGCGATCCGTCGTTCCAAGGGAAGCAACGTGTCATCACCAGGGAGGACACCGGATGCTTTTTCCAGTCGTCCAACAGGTTGGGCAGGAGGGGCATCACGTCGGGGAAGTGCTTCTCAAAAAACGCCTGCACCGCAGCATCGTTGGTCAGGTGATTCAACCCTTCGGAACCTTCATACGGCCCAAACAACGTGCACGTGAACGTCTTGTCAGGGTTGGGCAAGGCCATCAACATGAAGGTGCCGCGTGGCCAAATGTGGAGGCTGTCGGCTTCCATTTGGAAGTTCCCGTCAGATCCGGGCATCATGGGTACTTCCTTGTACCCATGGGGCAGGTAACGCTGCTCGAAGTCAAATCGGTCGTTCCGCATCATGCGACCACGGATGGCACTGAACGCTCCGTCCGTTCCAAAAATCTGGCCCACCTCCACATCCAGGGCTTCGCCTTGATGTTCGAGATGCAGGACGACGTGGTCGTCCGCCAGCGTGTACCCATGGCAACGATGGTCAAATTCAAATGTGACATTGGGCAGGCTTTCGGCGGCTTCCACAAGGATGCGGTTGAGCCCTGCCCGGGCCACAGAGTAGATGCATTGTCCGTCCAGGCCGTAGGGCTGAAAGGTGCGGGTGCCGTCCACCGCGTGCATCCGACGCCCGCGGATGGGCAGGGCGATGTCTCGGACTTGTTCCGCGACCCCTGCGCGTTCCAAGGCTTTCCAGCCGCGGTCGCTCAGGGCGAGGTTGATGCTTCGTCCGCCGTGAAGCGGTCCTTTTCTCGGGTCGGGACGTCGCTCGTATACGACGACCTCATGACCTCGGTTGCCGAGCATTCGGGCCCAAAGGCTGCCCACAAGTCCCGCGCCGACGATGGCCACCTTAGCCATGGGCTGCGGCCAGGGCTTGGTCGAGGTCTGCAATCAGGTCTTGGACATCTTCGATGCCCACGCTCAAGCGAATCAATCCGTCCGTCACGCCGGTTTTTTCGCGCACCTCTTTGGGGATGCTTGCGTGCGTCATCGTGGCAGGGTGGCCAATCAAACTTTCCACGCCGCCGAGCGACTCGGCCAACGTGAACAGTTCGGTCTTGGCGACTACCGCTTTGGCGGTGTCGAGGTTGTCGTCGGCCAACGTGAACGCCACCATGCCCCCAAATCCGTGCATTTGGCGTGCGGCCACGTCGTGTCCGGGATGCGTCTCAAACCCGGGCCAGTGGACCTTGGCGACAGCAGGGTGTTGGGCCAGGTGATGGGCGATGGCCTCGCCATTTTCGCAGTGGCGTTGCATGCGAAGGTGTAGCGTTTTCAATCCGCGCAGCACGAGGAAGCAGTCCATCGGACCCGAGACGGCGCCGCAGGAGTTTTGCAGGGTGCGCAGTTCTTCCTCCCACGCATCGTCCGACGTCACGAGGCACCCCATCACCACGTCAGAGTGGCCTCCGAGGTATTTGGTCACGCTGTGCATCACCATGTCTGCGCCGAGGTCGAGCGGGTTTTGAAGCATGGGAGAGGCAAACGTGTTGTCGACAACCACACGGGCTTCGGTCCCTTTCACCGCCTCCGCCACTGCCTCAATGTCCGTGATCTGCATCATGGGGTTGGTGGGGGTTTCTACCCAGATGAGGCGCGTGTGCTCGTTGAGTTTGGCCTTCAAGGCCTCGAGGTCGCCCAAATCCACGAAGTGGAACGTGATGCCGTATTGCGCGAAGACCGTTGTGAACAGGCGGTAGCTTCCGCCGTACAGGTCGTTGGTGGAGATGACCTCATCCCCGGGCTGCAGGGTTTTCAGGACGGTGTCCATGGCCGCGAGGCCCGAGGCAAACGCCAGCCCGTGGCTGCCGTGCTCGAGGGCGGCAAAGGCGGTTTCGAGAGCCGAACGCGTGGGGTTGTGTGTGCGCGAATACTCGAATCCTTTGTGGTTTCCCACGCCATCTTGGACGTACGTGGACGTTAAGTAGACGGGAGTCATGATGGCTCCTGTTGTGGGGTCGGGTTCAACGCCGGCGTGCACTGCGAGGGTGCCGCGGCCGTGGTGGGGGGACATGTCACTCATGGTCGTCGAAAGTTACGTTACGACGGGCCATGTTGGGCGGTGGTTTGTGCCAGCCAAAAAGGCATCAAAACCCCTCCAATCAAGATATAGAAGTGGTAGGTGAGGTAGCGCCACATCAACACGGCAGCCGCCCACACCGTCGCGGAGAGGGCGAGGGGCAGCGCGTCGTCCATGAAGGTGGGCAGGGCGAGCTCGGCCAGTCCGGAGGATCCGGGAGTGGGGCTGATCATCAACACGGTCCACAAGGACAATTGCCGCGCCCAAATGCCAAATTGCCCCACAGTCGTTGTCGTCAGCGGGACCACAAAGGCCATCAACAGGGCGTTCAGGGTGAGGAACCGCGCGGTCCAGCTGACCCCGGTGGCCCCCACCGCGGCCATCCATCGCGTCCAAGACATCGTGCGAAGGTCTTGAGAGGCCTGCCGCAAGTCGGCGGCCAGCTTCGCGCCAGCTTCGCGCCACCGGCGCAGCCATCGGCCCTGCACGAGCGTTGTAAGGAGGACTTGCATCCGGTCTGGGGCGAAGAAGAGCGCGGTGCTCAACAGCGTGGCCAGCACCGCCATGAAGGCGTATCCGCCAGCGAAAATGGTGGCCACTGAGCCTTCGAGCCAGGGCGCCGATTCGGGCAAAAACGCGGCAAGGCCCACCGCCAATGCGACCACAGGGACGGCCAGCAAAAAATAGAGTTCGTCGAGCAAGGCCGTGGACATGACGGTGGCCAAGCTTCGTCCCCAGCTCAGGCCGTTGCGGTGGAGGATGAATGAGGCCACCGCACTGCCGCCGACCACGGATGGCGTCAATGCCGAGGCCAATTCCCACAGGACGATGCTGGACGTGGCACGCTTGAATGTCAATTCACCCCGGGCCAAAATCAGGAGCCTTGCCACGTAACCGGCGTCTCGGAGCGCCACACAACCCAAGGCCACCCAGACCCACCTCCAGTCAATCTGCACGTCCATGAGGCTTTCCCACGAAGCACCTTTCCAGACCGACCATGCCAAGATGGCCGCGGAGCCGAGCACGGCAGCAGTGAGAGCGATCCACACCCGTTGCGGGGTGAGCCACTGGTGTGCAGAATGGGAACGGGAAGAGGGAGAGGTGCTCACACAGTCGAAGGTACGCCGGGCGAGGTGCGCGGGTCAGGCGTAGACGTGGGAGCCCTCGCTGCAATTGGTGCACATCGGAATGCCGGAGCGGTCTGCAAACAGGGTGCGCCTGAACGCGGTGTATTCGGCGTTGTGCCAAATCTCGGCCATGCTTTGGTCCCCGAGTTGACCCATGACGTGGTGGGCGTCTTTGTCAAAGCAGCAGGGCACCACGCGGCCGTCCCATGTGAGGACGGCACCTTGCCACATGCGCCAACATGCATCGTCCAAGGCATTGCGCAACGTCCATCGCCCCGTGAGCGGGTCGCGATCGTACCGTCGGTGTGCGGCAGATTCGGTGAGCAGGGGGTGGCCGTCTTGAGGGTCGTCGAGTTGGGCGGTTTTGATTTCCACTTCGTCCACCCCGCACTCCGAGGCGGCCTCCAGCAAATCCGGGAGTTCGTGTTCGTTGGGTCCCACGACGAGGAACTGCCAGACCAAATGAGGCCCCCGACTCCGTTGACGTTTGGCCTCCACCATGTTGCGGGTGCCCTCCATCACTTTGGTCAACGTGCCACCGACGCGGTAGGACGCATAGGTCTTCTGCGTCAATCCGTCGATGGAGACAATGAGGCGGCTGAGCCCGGCGTCGATGAGGGCCTGGCATTTGGCTTCGGTCAGGTGATGGGCGTTGGTGGACGTGGAGCTGTAGATGCCGTGCCGATGGCATTGGGCAATGAGCTGGTCTAGCTTGGGGTGGAGCAAGGGTTCGCCCTGGAAGTACAGGTTCACGTAGGTCAACCACGGCGCGAGTTCGTCAATCCAGCGGCACGCGTTGTCCACGTTCAGCATGCCTGTGGGACGTGTGAAGGAACGCAGTCCACTGGGGCATTCGGGGCACCTGAGGTTGCACGAGGTGGTGGGCTCGATCGACAGCGACGTGGGCATGACGTTGGGTGGCATCTGGGGATGGCCCGAACGCTTCGCCCTGCGGTAACTCGCGGAGAGTTGAAGGAGGTTGGCCGCCCGTCGGGGCGTCAACACGCTCACCCGCGCCCACCTGTCCTTGACCTTGCCCCATCGTCCCATGCCCGAAAGGTACGTTCGCGCTACCTTCGTCGGGATGATCCGGATTGGGGACACGCTGCTGAGCGAAGATGTGTTTGACGAGCATTTCGCGTGCGATTTGGGCGCGTGCAAAGGCGCGTGTTGTGTGGAAGGCGACAGCGGTGCGCCGTTGACGCAAACGGAGGTGGGCCAGTTGGAATTGGCGTGGGAGCACGTCGCGCCCCTCTTGCCGGAGGCGGGACGCCAGGCTGTAGAGGCGCAAGGGCTCGCGGTCACCGACGCGGATGGCGATTTGGTGACGCCGCTTGTGAATGGCCAGGAATGCGCTTACACTGTCTTTGACGCCGACGGCACCGCCAAATGCGGGCTGGAAAAGGCGCATTTCGAAGGCAAAACGCAATGGAGAAAGCCCCTGAGCTGCCACCTGTATCCCATCCGCGCCAGGGAATTGATCGACTTCACGGCCCTGAACTACCACCGATGGCCCATTTGTGAGGCGGCGAGGCTGTGCGGAAAAGCTGGCAAGGTTACCGTGCTGGATTTCTGCAAGGATGCCCTCATTCGCAAGTTTGGGGTGTCGTGGTACGAGGAGGCACAACAAGCCCAAACCCTATGGCGCGAGGCCCAGTCCTGACGTGGCTCACTGCAGCCTTGGTGCTCGTCACGGCGCTGCGTGCTGACGCGCAGGCTGTCCCGGAGAAGGGATGGTCAGACGAAGGCCACGTGGTGGTCCTCGGATCGGATTCGGACCGCGTGTACCTCGGCGTGTCGCGGCCTCGGGTGACGTTGGATCAGGCCCTGCGCGAAACGTGGACGGTGCATTCGGCGCCGCGCACTGGTGGGGAGATGTCTCGAGAGCAGTTGCGTCCGCGCAACGTACAGGCATGGGAAGAACTTCAGGACATCCAGCATGTGGCCATGCATCCGCGCGG
>Ga0115013_10000061_pt1 | contig 68859 bp, 57 predicted proteins | sample SouAtlMetagenome_2_FD_88686 | JGI IMG/M metagenome (GOLD analysis project Ga0115013, IMG submission 88686) | Marine eukaryotic phytoplankton communities from Atlantic Ocean - South Atlantic ANT15 Metagenome | ecosystem: Environmental > Aquatic > Marine > Oceanic | place: South Atlantic Ocean...
ATTAAGTCCTTTATACCACACTCTTCCTTAACTTCTCTTTCGGCACATTCAACAACATCTTCATTATCTTCTAATTTCCCTTTTGGCAAATCCCATTTGCCATTTCTATATATGAATAGATAATTATGGTTTTTTTTAACTAAACCACCAGCAGCTACAATAAATTCAAACTCAGCTTTAAAGCTTAGCCAAGATAACTCAATATCATTAGATTTAATCCATAATTTTAAAGCACCTTTTTCAGGAATGTTATTTATAAAATCAGCCCAATTAAACGATTCATTATAATCAAATTGGGTATATGAAGGTTTGGCATTAGAATTTGATAAAATTAAGGAATGATGATATATAAAAACTTCATACATTAGCGCTATGATTTTAGAAATTGAAACAGCTAAGCAAGTTGCAAAATCATTATTGCAAATCAAAGCTATTATTATCAATACTGAAGATCCATTTGTATGGGCTTCTGGTTGGAACTCTCCTATATACTGCGATAATAGAATTAGCCTTTCTCATTCTGAGGTAAGAACCTTTATACGTCAACATTTGGTAGAAGGAGTTATCTCAAGATATGGTAAGCCTGATGTAATTGCCGGGGTAGCCACAGGAGCTATTGCACATGGTGTTTTAGTTGCTCAAGAATTAGGAGTTCCATTTGTTTATGTAAGAGCATCAGCTAAAGAACATGGTCGTAAAAATCTTATCGAAGGCAAATGGGAAAGCGGGCAATCAGTTGTTGTTATTGAAGATTTAATAAGTAGTGGCAAAAGTAGTTTAGCTGCTGTTCAAGCATTAAGAGATAGTGGCTTAAAGGTAAATGGAATGGGAGCAATATTTAGCTATGGCTTTGAACACGCTAAAAAAAGTTTTGAAGAAGCAAATTGCGAATTATTCACACTTGGTGATTATGATATTTTAATTGACAAAGCTTTAGAGACAAAATATATCTCAAAGAATGATGTTAAAATGCTAAAAGAATGGCGAGAAGACCCATCAATTTGGAATAAATGAGTTTAATAGAAAGTCAAACCGTTACAATCAATAAATCAAATAAAGAAGTTTTTAACTTCATTAGCGATTTTACCAACTTTGCTTCTTTAATGCCGTCTCAAGTCGAAGACATCAAGATTACGCAAGATAGCTGCTCATTTAGTATTCAAGGTATGCCAACTGTAAAACTTAAAATATTTGAAAGAAAACCATATTCTAGTGTTAAAATGAAAAATGAAGATGGAAAGCTACCTTTTAACTTATTATGTTCTTTGAAAAATATAAATGAAACACAATGCGTAGCCCAATTTCATTTTGAAGCAGAACTAAATTCAATGATGAAAATGATGTTAGCTAAACCTTTAGGTAATTTTTTAAACCTTCTAGCTAGAAAACTAAAAGAAATTAAATAATAAATTTTATCTTCCCCGTTATATAGTAATTTAAACCATTATTAACTTCAACAACTAGTTGACCTTTCTCGTTTACTGAATTTATAATTCCATCAAAAAACTCTCCATTCACAGAAAATTTTTGTAGTTCACCAATTTTAAATAGATTATTATGGTAAAGCTTATTAATTAAGCTTGGATTTTTCTTTAATAATTCATAATTAACTTCAATCCTCACACAAATAATCTTTATTAATTCATTTAGGCTTGGCGTGATTTTTAAATGATTTTTTAAAGTTGTAGCATAAGGCAAATGTGAAATATTATTACTAATATTTACTCCAATACCAACAATACTTTTTTCAATTTCATTAGATCGAATTGAGTTTTCAATAAGTATTCCTGCTATCTTTTTGGTTTCAATAAGAATATCATTTGGCCATTTTATAACTGCAGGTATATCATATTCGGCAAGTGCTTGACATAATGACAAAGAAATAAATTTATTAAATAAAAATTGTTGACTAACATTTATGCGAGGCCTAAGCAACAGGCTAATACACAATGACTTACTAGGCTCAGATGACCAAGAATTTTTTCTTTGACCTTTGCCTTTTGTTTGTTCATATGCTATAACAATAGTACCTTCGTCTAATTCAATATTTTGAGATAAATTAACTAAATAACTATTTGTTGAGTCAATTGATGAAAGTTCAATTATTTTTTGTGGAATAAACAAGCGATTCATAAAACAAATTAACGGATAAAATTCTGTATTTTTGCCCCATAATAAAACCACAATTTCTTTTTTTTTAATGAAAATAAATAAAGTGCTCAATACATCTGAAATTCTTTCAAGTGTAATTATAAAAGGAATGCAGGAAGTAAAAGCTAAAGAAATAGTGAGTCTAGATTTAAGAAATATTGAAGTATCTATCTGTGATTTTTTTATTGTATGCCATAGTACTTCTAACACACACTCATCAGCTATTGCAGAGTCAGTCATAGAAGAAACATTACTTTCAATCAAGGAAAAACCTTGGCAAAAAGAAGGATTAACAAATGGTGATTGGATACTTTTAGATTATGGAAATGTAGTTGTTCATATCTTCCAAAAAGAAATTAGAGACTATTATAAAATTGAAAAATTATGGGGAGATGCTAACATTGAGTTTATTAAAGAAACTGGATAAAAAATGAAAAATAAAAAAGAAGAACCTAAAGGGATTAAGTTCAATTTTTATTGGATTTACGCCATTATAGCTATACTATTTTTTGGCATTCAAATTTTAAATGTGAATACAACATCAGAGACCTCTTGGCAAGAGTTTAACAGAAAAATGCTACAAAATAAAGAAGTAGATAAAATTGTAGTTGTTAATAGAGATATAGCTCAAATTTACATCAAAAAAGAGTTTCTTAAACGAGAAAAATATGAAGATGTTAGAAAAAAATCTTTTGGAAATTCTATAAATGAAGGACCGCATTACTTTTTTCAAATTTCTTCACCTGATAATCTTGAGGAAAAATTGAAAGAAGCGCAAAAGGATTTTCAAGAAAAAGAACGAATAGAAATAAAATACACAACAAAAAAAGATGTTATTGGAGATGCTTTTAGTTGGATCTTTCCAATACTCATTATGATCGCCATATGGATATTTTTTATGAGAAGAATGAGTGGAGGATCTGGTGGACCAGGAGGTCAAATATTTAATATTGGCAAATCAAAAGCAACTTTATTTGACAAAACTAAAGTTAATGTATCATTTAAAGATGTTGCTGGTTTAGAGGGGGCTAAAGAGGAAGTTGAAGAAATTGTAGATTTTCTAAAAAATCCAAAAAAATATACTGCTTTAGGAGGCAAAATCCCAAGAGGTGCCTTATTAGTAGGTCCACCAGGCACAGGCAAAACCTTATTAGCAAAAGCTGTTGCAGGAGAAGCACAAGTTCCATTCTTTTCACTTTCTGGTTCTGATTTCGTAGAAATGTTTGTTGGAGTAGGTGCTTCTAGAGTAAGAGATTTATTTAAACAAGCTAAAGAAAAATCACCTTCAATAATTTTTATTGATGAAATTGATGCAATTGGAAGAGCTAGAGGTAAAAGTAATATAACTGGCGGTAATGATGAAAGAGAAAATACTCTAAATCAATTATTGACTGAGATGGATGGTTTTGGAACAAATTCAGGTGTTATCGTCATAGGTGCTACAAATAGAGCAGATGTTTTAGACAGAGCACTATTAAGAGCTGGTCGATTTGACAGACAAATTTTTGTAGATTTACCAGATTTGAACGAAAGAAGAGCTATTTTCGACGTTCATGTGAAACCATTAACACTAGCAAAAGATGTTGATATTGACTTTTTATCTAAACAAACTCCAGGTTTTTCAGGAGCTGACATTGCTAATGTTTGTAATGAATCAGCATTAATAGCTGCTAGAAAAAATAAAAAAATAGTTGAAAAGCAAGATTTTCTTGATGCAGTTGATAGAATAATTGGCGGTCTAGAAAAGAAAAATAAAATTATTTCTAAAGATGAAAAGAGAACGGTTGCTTTTCATGAAGCTGGGCATGCCACAGTAAGTTGGTTTATGCAGTATGCTTCACCACTTGTTAAGGTAACTATTGTTCCTAGAGGAAGATCCCTTGGTGCAGCTTGGTATTTACCTGAAGAAAGGCAACTTACAACAACGGAACAACTTAGGCACGAAATTTGTGCCGCGCTTGGAGGAAGAGCTGCTGAAAAAATTATTTTTGGTAAAGTTTCTACCGGCGCGCTAAGTGATTTAGAAAAAGTTACTAAACAAGCCTATTCAATGGTTTCTGTATATGGGCTTAGTGACAAGATCGGAAATATTAGTTTTTATGACTCAAGTGGAAGAGAAAGCTTCAACAAACCTTATAGCGAATCAACAGCAAAACTGATAGACGATGAAGTAAGTAAACTTGTAGAAGATTGTTATCAAAAAACTATAAAGCTTCTAGAAAAACACAAAAGCAAACTCACTAAACTCGCTGAATTACTTTTAGATAAAGAGGTTATCTTTAAAGAGGATTTACTAGCTATATTTGGACCACGACCATGGGACAAAGAAGAAATCAAGGAAGAAAAACCTAAAGCGAAAAAAAGAAAAGCTAAATCTAAAAAAGATGAACCAAAACAAGTGGACAACGCTAGTGAAGACAAGTAAACTTTACAAACTCAATCTCATAAAAGGCAAATTGTCGCAAAATAAAATTCACGCCGTAATCATCAACAAAATAGATTCATCTTACTTAAACTTTGGCGAAGCAGAACTTAAAGTTTTAGCATCTGATTTTGAAAGAGCTCAAGAAATATTAAACAATGTCGAAAAGTAATTTAATTACTAGAACCATTACTGGTTTACTTTATGGACTTGCATTAATAGCAAGTCTTGTAATCAACTATTATACTTTCTATATCTTTTTCTTTATAGTATTAGTAATAGGTCTCAAAGAATTTTATGAATTAACAGAAAAAAAAGACATAAAACCTCAAAAATTTCTAGGATTTGTTATTTCTATAGGCCTATATGTTTCTTCATATTTAGTAAATGTAAATAAAAAAATGAGCTTCATAACATTAATTCTAATTTTGGGCTTAACATTTCTATTATTTGCTGTGGAAATTTTTAAAAATAAAAAAAATAGTTTGCCTAATATTGGATCTACAATTTTTGGAGTAATTTATATTGCGTTGCCACTATCATTACTGACATTTTTAGCTTTTGACTCATACAATCAATATAATTATAATTTAACTCTAGGCATGTTTATATTAGTGTGGCTTAGTGATGTTGGCGGTTATATTGTTGGGATTAATTTTGGAAAACATAAATTTTTTGAACGTATCTCACCAAAAAAAACATGGGAAGGTGTTGGCGGAAGCTTAATACTATGCATTGCAGGATCATGTTTTTTATATCAATTTTTACCTATTATGAACATTTACATGTGGGTAGTATTTGGAGTACTAGTATTTTTAGGTTCAGTAATAGGAGACTTGATAGAGTCTAAGCTAAAACGTTCAGCAAACATCAAAGATAGCGGCAATATACTTCCTGGTCATGGCGGTATTTTAGATCGTTTTGACAGTGTATTATTTGTTATACCAATAGTTTATATTTTCAAATTTTTCATTTTATGAAACTCATTCACAAAGAAGGATACAGAATTATTCTCACTACAATTATAATACTCTTAGGTTTAAACTATGCTATTGCCTATTTTGGCATAGAATGGCTTAATACTATTACACATATAGCTTCTATAATTTTCTTTTTCTTAATCCTACAATTTTTTAGAAATCCAATAAGAAAAGTCACTGCATTAGAAAATGAAGTCGTAGCACCAGCAGACGGAAAAGTTGTAGTTATTGAAGAAGTCGAAGAAACAGAATACTTTAAAGACAAGCGTCTTCAAGTATCCATTTTTATGTCACCAATTAATGTCCATGTTAATAGATATCCGATAAATGGTAAAGTAAAGTATGCAAAATATCATCCTGGCAAATATTTAGTAGCTTGGCACCCCAAGTCTTCAACTAAAAATGAACGTACTACAGTAGTAGTTGAAAACGACAAAATAGCCGTGCTATTTAGACAAATAGCAGGAGCTCTAGCTCGTAGAATCGTTATGTATTCTAAGGAAAATGATATCGCTAATAAAGGTGAAGATTTTGGATTTATAAAATTTGGCTCAAGAGTAGATTTATTTTTTCCTTTAGGCACTAAAATTGAAGTAGAACTCAATCAAGTAGTTAAAGGAAATAAAACTATAATTGCTAGTTATTAATTAATAATTCGTACCTTCGAATAAACAAAACAATCACAAATGAAGAAGTTATTATTAGTATTACTCATAGGTTTTCTATGTAACACTGTAGTTGCACAGAACACAAATGAAAAAACCGAAAATGTAAAAGTTGAGAAAACAGTAAAAAAGTGTTCTGATGACAAAGCAAAAAAATGTTGTAGTAAAGACGCTAAAGCTGACAATAAAACAGAAGCCAAGTCTTCCTGTTCAGAAAAAAAATCAAGTTGTTCTAAAGATAAAGTAAAAGAATCTACATCGAAAAAATGTTCTAAGGGCGATGCATGTTGCTCAAAGACAGGTAAAAAAGTTGCAGATTGCGATAAGAAAAAACAAGGATGCTGTAAAACAAACACAAAAGCATCTAGATAAAATTCATCTTATTTTATAAAAACTCGAATGGTTTAAACCATTCGAGTTTTTTTTATTGAAACTTACTTAAATAAAATGAGCTTTTATCATCATCAATTAAAAAATGGCATTAGAATTGTCCACAAAAAGACCTTTAGTGCAGTAGCTCATTGTGGCATTATTATAAAAGGAGGTTCTCGGAATGAATCTGATAAAGAACAAGGACTAGCCCATTTTATAGAACACGTTATTTTTAAAGGAACATCTAAAAGAAAAGCCTACCACATATTGAGTAGAATGGAAGATGTTGGCGGAGAGCTTAATGCCTTTACTACTAAAGAAGAGACATGTATATACTCATCGTTTATGCCTGAGTATTACAATAGAGCATTAGAGTTATTAAGTGATATTACCTTTAGTTCGATCTTTCCAAAAAAAGAAATAGAGAAAGAGAAAATAGTAGTTCTAGATGAGATTAATTATTATAAGGATAATCCTTCAGAACTCATATTTGATGAGTTTGAAGAACAAGTATTTAGCAACCATCCACTTGGAAGAAATATTTTAGGTACGCCTCAACACATTCAATCGTTTAACAAAACTATGATTGAAAAATTTATTCAGAAAAATTATCTAACCAATGAAATTATAATAAGTTCAGTAGGTAATATAAGTATGAATAAACTAATAAAGACGATTGAAAATCATTTCGAAGATTTACCCAAAAGTAATTTAAAAAGGGAAGAGGAACCATTTTCTAATTACCTCAAAAAAGAAATTGAAATAAAAAGAAATGGTTTTCAAGCTCATTGTATGCTAGGTGTTGAGGCTTATGGTATCAACCACCCTAAAAAAACAGCGATGATTTTACTTAATAATATTTTAGGTGGACCAGGAATGAATTCAAGGCTGAATCTTGCTATTCGTGAAAAATATGGCTTTACCTATTCTATAGAATCTAATTACACTCCGTATAGTGATACAGGTATATTTTCCATCTATTTAGCATCAGATAACGATAAGATAAAAAAGAGCATTAAGCTTACAAAAAAAGAACTTGTTAAATTTTGTCAAAAACCTTTGGGCACACTTCAACTAAAAAAAGCTAAACAACAGCTCATTGGACAAATTGCAATTGGACAAGAAAGTGAAGTAAATTTGATGTTAGGAATGGGAAAAAGTATGCTTCTTTATAATAAAGTTGATACCTTTGAATCTGTGAAAAATAAAATTGAAGCCATCAACTCTAAACAACTTTTAGAGGTAGCGAATGAAGTGTTTAACTTAGATAATTTATCTTGTCTGATATATAAAGTATAGTGGAGTTTTTACCTGAAAAAATAGAGCAATACGTACGTAATCATACTCAAAAAGAAAATTTTGTATTAGCTGAATTAAACAGAGAAACTTGGGCAAAAGTCCTAATTCCTCGAATGCTATCTGGGCACCTTCAAGGTCGTGCATTAAGTATGTTTAGTAAAATGATTAAACCAAAATATATTTTAGAAATTGGCACGTATACAGGATACTCTGCTATATGTCTTTCTGAAGGACTGAAAAAAGGGGGTAAATTACACACTATTGATATTAATGAAGAGTTGAAATTAATGTCATCAATTTACTTCAAAAAGGCAGGAATATCAAAAAATATAATTCAACATGTTGGTAATGCTTTAAAAATCATTCCAAATATTAAAGATGATTTTGATTTGGTATTTATTGATGCTGATAAAGAAAACTATAGCAATTATTTTGAAATAGTTATAGAAAAAATACCAATAGGCGGCTTTATTATTGCTGACAACGTACTATGGAGTGGAAAGGTTGTAGAAGATGTTAATGAAAAAGATCAAGAAACAAAGGCGATCAAAGAATTCAATAACCTTATTCAAACTTCAGAAAGAGTAGAAAATATTTTGATGCCAATTAGAGATGGGCTAATGATATGTCAAAAAATTAAATGAAACCACTTTCTTTTGAAAATACGGAAATTGCTTTTCGAAGTAAAACAAGAAAAGAACTAAATAAATCATATTGGATTTTTAAACTTATTAGTAATAATACTCTTGTAAAAATTTCTACAACATTATTAAGAGTTGCCTTTTTCTTAAAACTTCCTATAAAAAATCTAATTAAACATACTATTTTCGAACAATTTTGTGGAGGAGAATCAATAGAGGATTGTAATAATAGAATAAAATTACTCGCTAATTATAATATAGGAACTATTTTAGATTATTCTGTTGAAGGAAAAAGGAGTGATGAAGATTTTGAGAGAGTAACAAATGAAACTATTCGAACAATTTTAAAAGCAAAAGATGACAAAAATATTCCTTTCGCTGTATTTAAAGTTTCTGGAATTGCACCTATAGATCTTCTTGAAAAAGTAAATAATTCCAACAATGATCTTAATGAACAAGAAAAAATACGATTCAAACAATTAAAAGAGCGCGTAAATAATATTTGTAAAACTGCACATATAAATAATGTACGTGTATTTATTGATGCAGAGGAGAGCTGGATACAAAATACAATTGATAATATTGCTATTAATATGATGAGAAAGTTTAATCGTAAAAAAGCAATAGTTTTTAATACTATTCAAATGTATAGATGGGATAGGCTTGCTTATCTTAAACAATGTTATGCTGATTCAGAAAATGCTAATTATTATTTAGGTCTAAAAATTGTCAGAGGCGCATATATGCAAAATGAAAGAGAAAGAGCCAAAAAAATGGGTTATCCTTCACCAATTCAAAAAGATAAGGCAAGTTGTGATAAAGATTTTAATTTAGCTTTAAATTTTTGTGTTAAGAATATTGATAAAATTACATTTTGCGCTGGAACTCATAATGAAGAAAGTTCGATGTTGTTAACTCAACTTATGTCTCAAAATAATATTAATAAAAACGATCAAAGAGTATATTTTTCTCAACTTTTGGGAATGAGTGAACATATTAGTTACAATCTTTCCAAATACAAATTTAATGTTGCAAAATATATGCCATATGGTCCCGTAAAAGATGTTATTCCTTACCTTATTCGAAGAGCAGACGAAAATACTTCAATAACTGGACAGACAGGTAGAGAATTAGGGCTAATTGTTAAAGAAAAAAAGAGAAGAAATTAATCACAAATACAACTATCTTGGTTAAGAGAAAATTTTCTCAATGTGACTTTTTTATCACAAATGTCAAAGCCAACATTAAGGCCTTCTTTCTCAACAATATAAAATTTGCAAGGATTAGAACGTTGATCACTTTTTTCAAAATTTATTTTACCACCATCTAAAACATCTAATACTTTATCTTTACTTAAATTGTAACAATCTAAATAACATTGGGCACTAGAACTTAAATAAATTGTATCGCTCTTGAGATGATATAAAACTCTATAATTCATATCAAAGTACTGAGTATATTCTACAAATCTTCCAGGAAAAGCAAAACGAATAACCATCACACCAATTAATACGCCAAAGAAAAAAATTGAAAATCTTCTTGCCATTAAATAGATGCAATTATTAAATCAATTTCTTTATAGTCCAATTCGAACCACTCACCCACCATTTTATTTGTAACCATACCATGAAAAATATACACTCCTTTACGAAGTCCAACATCACTAACAATCACATTATCTAACCCGCCAAAATCTCCTGTTTTTAAAATAATAGGAATTAATAAATTACTCATTGAATATGAGGCTGTTCTAGCAACTCTTGAAGGTATATTAGGAACACAATAATGAATTACACCATATTTATTAAATGTTGGTTTAGCATGGTTAGTTATCTTTGAAGTTTCAAAACATCCTCCCTGATCAATACTTACATCAATAATAACTGAACCTTCTTTCATTTGTGAAACCATTTGCTTAGAAACTACACAAGGTGTTCTTTTATCATTTGAGCGCAAAGCACCAATAACAACATCAGCTCTTCTAAGAGCTTTTTCTAGAACTTTAGGCTGAATTATAGAAGTAAATACTCGAAAATTTATATCATTCTGAAGCCTTCTTAATTTTGTTAAGGAATTATCAAAAACTTTAACTGATGCTCCTAGTCCAATTGCTGATCGCGCAGCAAATTCACCAACAGTTCCAGCACCAATTATTACAACTTCGGTTGGCGTAACTCCTGCAATACCGCCAAACAACAAACCTTTACCTAAATTAACATTACTCAAGTATTCTGAAGCAATAAGGACTGAAGTATTTCCAGCGATTTCACTCATAGAACGAATAAATGGCATCATTCCAGAGTCGTCTTGAATAAATTCATAAGCCAAACAGTTTATTTTTTTTTCGGCTAACTTTTCAACAAAATTTTTAGAACGAGTTGTTATTTGCAAAGCTGATATTAATGTTTGTCGGCCTTTCATCATATCAATCTCTTCTTTAGTAGGTGGCTCTACCTTTAAAATAATATCAGCCTTGTAGATTTCTTTTGTGTCGTAAATAATTTTAGCACCTGCCTCGTTATACTCTTCGTCACTAAAATTAGCGCCATCACCTGCTTTAGATTCAATATAAACTTCATGCCCATGACTAACTAATAATTGTACGGCATCTGGGACAATTGCTATTCTACTTTCCTGAAATGTTATTTCTTTGGGAACGCCAATAAATAAAGATTTGGCTTGTTTTTTTAGTTCTAACTTTTCCTCTTGCGGAATTAAATCTCTACTGCCAATAGATGAAATATTAGTCATATGATACTAATTTAATAATTCTATTATTATTTTCTAATTCAATATAAACATGGTCAAAGTCAAAAGGTAAATCATTAATCATTGTAGGCCACTCTACAAAACAATAAGCAGAACTATCAAAGTAAGATTGGACACCTATATCAATAACTTCTTGTTTATCAATAATCCTGTAAAAATCAAAATGATAAACTTTGCCATTTATTTCACTAATATACTCATTTACAATTGAAAAAGTAGGACTTTTAACAACATCTATAACATTTAACATTTTACAAATTGATTTTATTAATGTTGTTTTACCAACTCCCATATTCCCATGAAAGGCAATTTTTTTTTTCGACAGCATTAAAATTTCAGAGCTAATCTTATCAATTTGAGATAATTCTTTACAAACCCATTTCATATTACTTTGGAATAAGTGTTACTACAGGAATTATCATTTCTTCAAGAGATATGCCCCCGTGTTGAAAAGTTTCTTTGTAATGATTAACATAATAATTATAATTATTTGGATAAGCAAAAAAGCAATCTTCTCTTGCAAAAATATATTTACTACTAATATTCATAGTAGGCAAAAACACATCTTTAGGGTTGTTAATTTCAAAAACTTCTTTTTTATCATATTTCATGTTTTTACCTTGCTTATATCTTAAATTTGTTGTCAAATCTTTAGGCCCTAAAATCTTGGTTGGCTTCTTAACTAAAACTGTACCATGATCAGTCGTTATCACTAATTTAAACTTATTTTTAGAAATATAAGACATCATATCTTTCAATGGAGAATGCTCAAACCAAGAAGTAGTTAATGAACGATACGCAGCATCGTCTTCTGCAAGTTCTTTAATAACTTTCATATCAGTTCTAGCGTGCGAAAGCATATCCACAAAATTATATACAACTACATTTAAATTATTATGAGATAAATTATGAATGTTATCAACAAACTTTCTTCCTGAATCTATATTAGTAATTTTATTGTAAGATATTTTCATATTACTTTTCCCAAGTCTTTCTAGCTGAGCAATAAGAAATTGTTCTTCATACATATTTTTGCCTCCTTCATCATTTTCGTTTCTCCACCAATTTTTATGAATTCTTTCCATTTCTAAAGGCAATAAACCTGAAAAAATAGCATTTCTAGAAAATTGAGTTGAAGAAGGTAAAATACTAAAATCTAAATACTCTTCATAAACTCTAAAATCTGTTGTTAATGAAGACTCAATCATTTTCCATTGGTCATATCTCAAATTATCAATTACAATAAAAAAAGTACAAGTGTCGTCTTTAATTTGCGGAAAAACCTTTTCGCGAAATACTTTATGCGACATCAATGGCGATTCATTTTGATTTAAAAACCAGTTTTGGTAATTAGAGCTTATAAACTTAAAAAATTGAGCATTAGCTTCAGCTTTTTGCATCTCTAAAATTTGCTTCATACCAGAATCACCAGAACGCTCAAGTTCTAATTCCCAAAATGTAATTTTTTTAAACAATTCCTTCCATTCTTCTATATTCAAAGAGCCTCCCAACTTCATTCCAATTGTCCTAAACTCTCTTTGATAATCAGTATTAGTTTTTTGACTAACTAAACGCTCGCTATCAATATGCTTTTTAATTGACAATAAAATTTGATTAGGATTAACAGGCTTAATTAGATAATCTGAAATTTTTGAGCCTATAGCTTCTTCCATAATGCTTTCTTCCTCACTTTTGGTTATCATTATTACAGGAATATCAGAATGCTTATCTTTAATTAAGATAAGCGTTTCTATTCCTGATAAACCAGGCATATTTTCATCTAAAAAGACCAAGTCAAAATACTGATTTTCTAAAAGTTCAATGGCAGTAACTCCATTATTGGCTGTAACAATTGAATAGCCTTTGTCTTCTAAAAATATTATGTGTGGCTTTAAAAGATCAATTTCATCATCAACCCACAAAATAGTTATCTTTTGATTTAAATTCATATATTCATCGAGAATTAAAGAGATTAAAATTACAGTTATTTTTTAAATGAACGTATCATCTAAAATAATAAACGATCCATTGTATGGTTTTATTAGTCTTGAAGGTGGAATAATTCTAGATTTAATAGAACATTCTTATTTTCAAAGACTAAGAAGAATCTCACAACTAGGACTTACCTGCTTAGTTTATCCTGGCGCTTTACACACACGTTTTCATCATGCAGTTGGGGCTATGCATTTGATGCAAAAAGCAATAAGTGTATTACGTAAAAAAGGTCACAACATCAGTGATGATGAAGCTGAAGGTGCTAAAATTGCAATACTTCTTCATGATATAGGGCATGGGGCATATTCTCATGCATTAGAGCACAGTATTGTAGAAAATGTTTCTCACGAAGATTTGTCATTATTCTATATGAAAAAGCTTAATAAAGAATTTAGTGGAAAATTAAATCTAGCAATAAAAATTTTTAAAGGAAATTACAATAAAAAATACCTTCATCAATTAGTCTCTAGCCAACTTGATATGGATAGAATTGATTATCTAAACAGAGATAGCTTTTATTCTGGCGTACAAGAAGGTGTTGTTGGAGTTGAACGCATAATAAATATGCTTAATGTTGTCGACAACAAATTGGTAGTTGAAAGTAAAGGAATCTATTCAGTAGAAAAATTTCTTATATCTAGACGTTTTATGTATTGGCAAGTATATTATCATAAGACAGTCGTTAGTGCAGAACAAATGCTAATTAAAATTTTACAAAGAGCAAAAGAATTAAGCCAAAACAATATAGAATTATTTGGAACTTCTAGCTTACAGCTATTACTAAAAAATAATTTTAATCTAAATGATTTTGAATCTAATCCAAAAGTTTTAGAGGCATTTACAAGTCTTGATGATTTTGATGTTATGTGCGCAATAAAGGAATGGCAAAATCATTCTGACAAAATTTTAGCTTATTTATCTAATAAAATTGTAAAAAGAGAGTTATTTAAGGTGAAAATATTGGATAAACCAATGGATAAAATTAGTATTTCAAGAATTAAAAAAAATATAATTAAAAATTATAATATAGATACTAGAGATATGCATTACTTTTTTTTAGAAGGTATAATAACCAATAATGCATACAAACTAAATGATTCTGAAATTAATATATTATATAAAGACAATAAAATCAAAGACTTAATAGCTGCCGCAAATAAAACAACCATTTCAGCATTAGCTAAAACCGTCCAAAAATATTTCTATTGTCTACCAAAAAACCAATTCATTTAAATTAGATTTGTAAAATATGAATTTCAGTTTAAAAGAAATAGCTAAAATTATTAATGGCAAAGTTATTGGTGATAGTAATATCAAAATAAACGCTCTTTCAAAAATTGAAGAAGGAAAAGAGGGAAGTCTAAGTTTTATAGCCAATATGAAATATGAACAATTTCTATACTCCACAAAAGCAAGTGCAGTAATTATTAGCTCTAATTTAGAGCTCAATTTTTCAAAAATATCAACGAATTTAATACTTGTTAATGATCCATATCAAAGTTTTGCTTCATTATTGAAGATAGTTGGCAATTCAAGAAAAAATATTCAAGCTATTCATCAAAGCTCTATCATTCAAGAATCTGCTACAATTGGATCAAATTGCTACGTGGGTTCAAATGCTTACATTGGCAATAATGTTGTAATTGGAAATAATGTTAAGATATTTCCCAATTGTTATTTAGGAGATGATAATATTGTAGGTGATAACACAATTTTATATGCGGGAGTCAAAATTTATTATAATTGTTCTATAGGAAAAAACTGTATCCTTCAATCCGGGTCAATTGTAGGATCTGATGGCTTTGGCTTTGCCCCAAATAATAAAAAAGAATACACAAAAATTATGCAAATTGGAAATGTTATTATTGAAGATAATGTTGAAATTGGCGCCAATACAACAATAGATAGAGCAACTATGGGCTCGACTGTCATAAGAAATGGTGTGAAATTAGACAATCTTATTCAAATTGCCCACAATGTCGAAATTGGAAAGCATACAGTAATAGCAGCACAAACAGGCATTGCAGGCTCAACAAAAATTGGAGAAAATTGTATGATTGGTGGCCAAGTTGGAATAATTGGTCATTTAAATATTGGAGATAATGTTAAAATAGCTGCTCAATCCGGAGTGCAATCTGACATTAAAAATAACGAAATCGTTCAGGGCTCACCTGCATTCCCCATTTCAGAATATAAAAGATCATATGTATTATTTAAGCAACTGCCTAAATTAAATAGCTTAGTTAATAAGATCGAAAAAAAAGTTATTAAAATATTTGATAAATAAATGTCAAATTTTCAACAAACAATATTGTCACAAGAGTCTATTAGTGGATATGGACTACATACAGGCAAGGAAGTCAATCTTACTTTGAAGCCCGGGCTAATAAACTCAGGTATAAAATTTATTAGAATTGATTTAATTGAAAAGCCTGTGATTGAAGCAAGTTTAGATAATATATTTCTTACAAAAAGAAGGACAAAACTCAAAAAAAATGATGTAATTATACAAACAACAGAACATCTACTAGCTGCAATTTTATGTCTACAAATTGATAATATTGTTATTGAAATTGATAGTGATGAACTACCAATATTGGATGGGAGCTCAAAAATTTATACTGAATTATTAAAAAAATGCGGAGTTCAACAACAAAAGGCACACAAGAAAATTTTTAAAGTCAATAAAAAATATAAATATTTTGACAAAGAAACAGAAAGCGAATATATTTTGGAGCCATCTGATGAATTTAAGCTAGATGTCAAAATCGATTATAATTCTAAAGTTCTTGCTAAATCTAACGCGCAACTAAATAGTCTTTCTGATTTTTATGACAAAATATCTGATGCTAGAACGTTTGTATTTTTGCATGAAATTAAAGAACTTTATGAGCAAGGCCTTATTAAAGGCGGAAGTTTGAATAACGCTATTGTTTTTGTAGAACAGGAAACAAATTCTAAAGATCTCATTAAATTAGCAAAAATTTTTAATAAAAAAGATATTAAAGTTAAAGAAAAAGGAATTCTAAACAATGTAGAATTAAGATACGAAAACGAACCAGCTAGACATAAACTTTTAGATGTTTTAGGAGATTTAGCTCTTTGCAAAAGTCACATTCAAGGACATTTAAAAGTTACTAAACCAGGGCACAAATCCAATATTGCATTTGCCAAGAAACTAAATAAAATTATGAAAAAAGAAGCGCCTATTTACGATCCTAATCAAAAACCTATTAAGGACATACAGCAAATAATGGAAATGTTACCACATAGACCGCCATTTCTTTTAATAGACAAAATTATAGAGCTTAGTGATAATCACGTTGTTGGAGTCAAAAATGTTACAATGAACGAAGAATTCTTTAATGGTCATTTTCCGGGATCACCTGTGATGCCAGGAGTTTTGCAAATAGAAGCTATGGCACAAGCTGGTGGTATTTTATTATTAAGTACTGTATCTGATCCTGAAAATTATCTAACTTATTTTATGAAAATAGATAAGGTTAAGTTTAAACAAAAAGTATTACCAGGAGATACTATTATATTCAAATCAGAGTTAATTAGCCCTATAAGACGAGGCATATGTCATATGTTCGGTCAAGCATATGTTGGGGAAAAACTCGTTATGGAAGCTGAGTTAATGGCTCAAATGAAAAAAGTAAACTAGATTTAATGTCGAATAAACTTTCAAATATTTCTCCAAAAGCTAAAATAGGAAAAGGGGTAAAAATAGAATCATTTGTAAATATTTGTGAAGATGTTGAAATTGGAGATGGCAGTTGGATTGGACCAAACGTTACAATTATGGATGGAGCTAGAATTGGTAAAAATTGTAAAATTTTTCCTGGAGCAGTAATATCAGCTATTCCCCAAGATTTAAAATTTGAAGGTGAAAAAAGTATTGTAATTATAGGTAATAACACAACTGTCAGAGAGTTTGCTACAATTAATAGAGGAACAAACTATAGTGGTGTAACTTCAGTTGGAGATAATTGCCTTATAATGGCTTACGTTCACATCGCACACGACTGCCAAATTGCTAGTAATGTAATATTGGTTAATAGTGTTCAATTAGGTGGCCACGTAGAAATTGATGAGCACGCGATAATCGGAGGAATTAGTGCTATTCATCAATTTGTTAAAATTGGGTCACATACTATGATTTCTGGTGGGTCATTAGTTAGAAAAGATATTCCGCCATACATAAAAGTCGCTAAAGAACCTTTATGCTATAATGGAGTAAACTCAGTGGGTCTTATTAGAAAAGGATTTAGTGAAGAAAAAATATTAGAAATTCAAAATGTCTACAGAAATATATTTCAATCTAATATGAATTACACCCAAGCATTAGAAAGTATAAAAAAGAACTTCAATTCTAACAAAGAAATCAACAACATAATTCAATTTATAAGTAAATCAGAAAGAGGGATTATTAAAGGATATAAATAATATGGCAACAACAGCAGATTTTAGAAATGGACTTTGTATAAAACACAACAATGACTTATGGCAAATTGTAGAATTTCAACATGTAAAGCCTGGTAAAGGTCCGGCATTTGTAAGAACTAAGTTAAAAAATCTTACTAATGGAAGACGACTAGACAATACATTTACTGCAGGAGTAAAAATAGAAACTGTAAGAATAGAAAACAGAAAGCATCAATTTCTTTATGCACAAGGAGATACATATCACTTTATGAATTTAGAAAACTACGAACAAGTAATTGTAGATATAGGACTTATTAATGCTCCTCAATTTTTAAAAGAGGGTGAAAATGCTGATATACTTTTTCATGCCGAAGAAGAAAAAATATTAGCATGTGATTTACCAGCATCTGTTGTATTAGAAATTAGCTACACAGAACCTGGAATAAAAGGTGATACAGCTACTAATGCTCTTAAATCCTCTACAGTTGAAACAGGTGCTAAAGTAAATGTACCACTTTTTATAAATATTGGCGATAAAATAAAAATCGATACAAGAAGCGGAACTTATTCAGAAAGAGTTAAATCATAAATGCTAAAAGCATATTATAACAAGGAACTGATTGAAGCTGGTTGTGATGAAGCTGGTAGAGGATGCTTAGCAGGACCTGTAGTTGCTTCTGCAGTAATATTACCAATTAATTTCAAGCATAAATTTCTTAAAGATTCTAAAAAATTAAGCAATAATCAACGCAAAATTATAGACCCCATAATAAAAGAAAAAGCACTATCGTGGGCTGTTGGCGAGGCATCTGTAGAAGAAATTGACAAGATTAATATTCTTAATGCTTCATTGCTTGCAATGCATAGAGCAATTTATAAACTTAAATATAAAATTGACTTATTACTAATCGATGGAAACCAATTTAAAACATATAAAGACATTAAACATTTATGTATAGTTAAAGGAGATTCAAAATTTGCATCAATAGCAGCAGCATCTATACTTGCGAAAAACTACAGAGATAAATTAATGAATGATTTAGATCTAAAATTCCCAATATATGATTGGAAAAATAACAAGGGTTATCCAACACCAAAACACAGAAAAGCCATCCATCAAATTGGCATAAACAAACATCATAGGAAAAGCTATAAATTGCTTCCTACCCAAATTAAAATTGAATTTTGAAACAAGTTATAATTATTTAAATTTGAATTATTAATTTGAATAACAATATGAAGCTAAATAAAGGCATAATCATAATCACTTTAAGTCTTTTAGTTGGATTAATTTTCTTTTTGCTTTTTAAGAAATACCAAGAACTTAATAGAACAACTACAGATGCTATTCAGTCTATCCCCATAAGTGCTGCTATTGTAATAGAAAGTGAAAATTGGAATTCTACCCTAAAAGAATTAGAAAAAACAACAATATGGAAATCAATATCAAATTCTGAAGATTGGTCAAAAATTAATAAATCAATACAAAGTCTTTCACAGAAATTTCTTGCCTCAGAAAATCAAAAACATTTCATTAATAATCAAAAACTTTATTTATCTATTCATTACTCAACCAACGATTTTTATATATTTCTCGCAACAGCTTGTAGCAATGAAGATTTTCAATCAATTAAAATAGCAGATACTCTAATTGGAAATTTTAAAACTAGGCAGTATGACGAAGTTGAAATTTTTGAATTCAATAATAACTGGAATTTATGCTATCACAAAAACATATTGTTCATGAGCTCCTCGTCATTACTTATAGAAGATGGAATAAGACAATTAAACAACGAAGTGAGCTTATTGGATAATTCTAAATTTAGAAAAGTACAAAATACAAAAAGCACATTTGCAGGAGCACATATATTTATAAACTATTCTAATTTATCAAAGCTACTTTCTCAAAATACAACACTTTCAAAATCTCAAGTTAAATGGATTAGTAGATGGGCAAATTGGGCAGAACTAGATTTAGAAATATCTGATAATAATTTAACATTCTCAGGCTTTACTCTTGTTCAAGATTCATCGTCAAATTATTTAACATCTCTTTTTGATCAACAAGAACAAAAAATAGAAATAAGTAAAGTTGCTCCCACAAATACATATACAATCAAAGCAATAGGAATAGATAATGTAAATTTATTTTATAAAAATTATAAAAATTTTTTAGCAAAACACAATAATTTATACGATCATAACAAAAATCTTTCTGAAATAAAATCAAAATATAATTTAGACCTTGAAAATTACATTAACGGAATAGTATTAAATGAAATTGGAACAATAAGTACATATTCTTCATCGGGCAAATTAGATAACTTTATTTTTGTCAAATCAAAACAAGAATCAGAAGAACTACTAAACTATATTAATCCTAAAAAACAAAGTAAGCCATTTAACGAAAATTATCGTGGGTTTAAAATATCTAAATTTGAAATCAATAACGTATTCTCAAAATTATATGGTCAAATTTTTGACGTTATTGAAGAAAATTACTTCACCTATATTAATGGCTATCTTATTTTTGCTAATTCTGCGTCATCCTTAAAAACATTCATTAATAACTTTATTTCAGAAAAAGTGCTAGACAACAATGCTAGCTTTATTAATTTCAAGGACCAAATTGGTTCAAGATGCAACTTCTTATACTATAATAATCCATCAACATTAAATTGGGAAAAATTACTAAATAAAAAATTAAAGCCTATGATTTCAAAAGAAAATTGGTCAAAGGTAGGAGGATTTGTTTACCAATTAAGCTCTAAAAATGAATTATTCTACAATAATGTTGTATTACAATACGATTTAAATATAGACAAGGAATCACAATTAGATTGGCTAGTCAATTTAGGCCATAATATTTCTATATCTCCTCAAATAGTGTTTAATCATAATACCAAAAAGAATAATATAATTCTACAAGATGAAAATAAGATAATTTACTTGATAGGTTCAAAAGGAAATATATTATGGAAAAGGCAATTAGGAGGAATGATATTAGATAATATTAATCAACTAGATTTTTATAAAAATCAAAAAAATCAATACGTATTTAATACAGAAGACAGTTTATATATTATTGACAGACTTGGACGAAATGTAGAAGATTTTCCCTCTAAGCTTAGGGCAAAAGCTAAAAGAGGACACACATTAATTGATTATGATCAAAACAGAAAATACAGAATTTTAGTCCCATCTGAAAATGGAATGGTATATAATTATAACAAGGAAGGAAAAATTGTAAAAGGTTGGCAGTTTAATAAAATGGATTTCCCCATTAACCATCAAATTAAATATACAAATGTAAAAGGTAAAGATTATATTTATGTGGTAGATAATAATGGAAATACCAATATTGTTGGGCGAAATGGAAAAAAACGTGTAAATATTAAAAAAATTCCTATTAAATCATCATTCTACATAGATCAACAAGACGGCAGTATTTATACTTCTGATAAAAATGGAAATATTTGGCTAACAACATTAAAAGGAAATCAAACTAAAATCAAAACATCTCAACTTGAAAACTTCAACTTTTTTGCAGCAAACATCAATAATGATGAAATAATGGAATTATTCATTTCTAATAATTCAAGTGTAAAATGCTATAATTTTGAAGCAGAAATTTTAAATTTTGATGTTGAAAACGAGTCAACACCAAAACTTTTTAGATTTAACAATCAATCTTTAATAGGATTTTCTAGCAAAGGAAGTTGTTATTTATTTAATTCTGAAGGAGAGTTATTTTCTGACAGCCCATTATTTGGCGGTGGTTTGTTTGAATGTGTAGATCTTGATAGAGATAATAAGATTAATTTAATTGTTGTCAATGACAAAATTTTATATAATTATAGCTTAGAATAGAATTTATCTCAATAATCCAATGCTTATGACAGGATTGAATTTACTAGCATCAGTTGTTGACAATGATAACCTAATACTGATTTGATTATTTTTAAAGGGTATGAAAAAATGGGACGACAAAGAATAATTAGGCTTTATTTCTACATTATTTATATCACTAGTTGGAGTTATAAATCCAAAATCAGTCCCTAATCCAATCTTTGTGGTTAGAAGTTTCCCGCCTCCTAACATTAAAGCTAAATTATCAAGACCAGCAGTTGCTCTGAGATGCAAATAAAATTCTTTCTTATCATTCTTATAAAGTAGTGACTGACTAATTAAATCAGTCCAACCCAAAGAAAAACCACTAAAAAAATACTTATTTATTAATTCATTACTTTCCAAATCAAATTGATCTAAATCGTTTTCTTTTATAATTTTGATCAAAAGTTTAGCATAATTAGGATTTGTTGCGTATCCTGCCTTCTTTAATCCTCTAGCCCAAGATTTATAGTCAGTTAATGGATATTCAAATAAAGCAGCATATCTTGGTTTAAGTAAAAATTCTGAGTGATCATCAAATGAATCTTTTACTTGATTGTATTTTCTAAAACATTCATTTTTTTTATCATCATTATGATAAACCCTATCTCCCTCCCAATTAGAATGACATTTAATACCAAAATGATTATTTGATTTTTTTGCTAATTCACTATTACCATCGCCACTTTCTAGAATCCCCTGAGCAAGCGTTATACTAGCGGGGATTTTATATTTTATCATCTGATAAATAGCTTCATCTTTATATTTAGTAATATACTCATTACGAGTTATATTTTGAGCAGTAAGCTGAAAAGAAAATAAGAGCAAAAACAGAACTATTCGATTTTCCATTTTTTTGAATTTAAATGTTGATTCATTCCCTCAATTCCTTGTAAACCTCCAGTATGGATAGCTAAAATAGTACTATTTGAAGTAAACATATCATTCATTACCATATCAAAAATACCGTAAAACATTTTAGCTGTATAAATAGGCTCTAACTGAATTGAAAAATCATGTTTAAACTGATTCATAAATTTTACCAATTGCTTATTAACTTTAGCATAACCACCAAAATGATAATCATATTTAATAGCCCAATTAGAATTATTCACATACTTTTTAACTTCAGTATTCAAAAAATTACCACCTTTTAATGCAGAAAATCCCAAAGCAAATTGACAGGGTTTTAGACTTCGTATGACTCCAGATAATGTTCCTCCAGTGCCTACTGGAATACAAATAATATCAAAATCTTTGTAAGAAACCATTTCCTCACATGATTTTACAGCAAGTTCATTTGTTCCGCCTTCGGGAATAATGTAACAATCACCGTACATTGATTTCCAATCAATATTAGTTTTATTTCTATAGGTTGTTCTATCAACAAATTGCAATTGCATTCCCTCTTTTTTTGCTTTTAGAAGAGTAGGGTTCAAATTAAAATTTGGTTCACCACGAATAATACCAATGGATTTTAAACCTAATCTATTACAAGAAAAAGCTGTAGCAGCAATATGATTGGAAAAGGCACCACCAAATGTTAAAATTGTACTTTCATTTTGACTTATAGCTTCCTTTAAATTAAATCTCAATTTCCACCACTTATTACCCAAGCTATTGGGATTATTAAAATCTTCATGTTGGACTAATAGTCTAATTTTTTTTGAACTTAGGTTGTCATCAAAAATTTCTGATATATGATGTTTGGTAACTTGAGAAAACATCCACTAATATAAGCAATGAAAATCGTAAATTTGTACTTTTATAGTAATCATATGTTAAACTCCGCAAATGCAAATTAAATTACTTAATGAAGATTTTTATAAAAATAAAGATGGTCGAATTATTTTTACAGAAAGATATCATTTAAAAAGAGGTTATTGCTGTAAAAGTGGCTGTAAACATTGTCCTTATGGATTTAAAAGAAAAAATAAATCTTTAAAGAAAAAATAAAATGACATCATTTAAAAAAAGTTTATTAGCAGGTATAACTAGTGAAATTCCTCCAAAAAAGGAATATGATCCAAGAATCAATCATGCGCCAAAAAGAAAAGATATTCTTAATACAGCTGAAAAAAAATTAGCCCTTAAAAATGCTTTAAGATACTTTCCAAAAAAGCATCATAAGATTTTAGCAACTGAATTTGCATATGAATTAAATGAATATGGCAGGATATATATGTATCGATTCCGACCAGATTATGAAATGAAAGCTAGAAGCATAGAAGATTACCCTGGAAAATCATTACAAGCAAAAGCCATTATGTTAATGATTCAGAATAATCTAGACTATACTGTTGCCCAACATCCTCATGAGCTAATCACATATGGCGGTAATGGAGGTGTATTCCAAAATTGGGCTCAATATTTATTATGTATGCAATACTTGTCTAATATGACTGATGAACAAACATTAGTGGTGTATTCAGGCCATCCAATGGGCTTATTTCCATCTCATAAATATGCACCAAGAGTTGTTGTAACTAATGGAATGATGATACCCAACTACTCAAAATCAGATGATTGGGAGAAATTTAATGCTTTAGGAGTTACTCAATTTGGTCAAATGACTGCAGGATCGTATATGTATATTGGCCCACAAGGCATTGTACATGGAACAACTATTACCATATTAAATGCAGGAAGAAAAATAAGTGATAATGGATTAGCTGGAAAACTATTTTTAACTGCTGGATTAGGTGGTATGAGTGGCGCTCAACCAAAAGCGGGAAATATAGCAGGTTGCATTACAGTAGTAGCAGAAGTAAATCCTAAAGCAACAATAATGAGACACACACAAGGATGGGTTGATGAAGTAATTGAAGATTTAGACAAACTGAGCAACAGAGTTAAAAAAGCAAAAGAAAATAAAGAAGTTGTTTCAATTGCATATCAAGGTAACATTGTTGAAGTTTGGGAGAAATTTCTAGAGGAAGACATTTATGTTGATTTAGGATCTGACCAAACCTCACTTCATAATCCTTGGGCAGGAGGTTACTACCCTGTTGGACTATCCTTAGCAGAATCAAATGAAATGATGGCTAATAAGCCTGAAGAATTTAAAATTAAAATCAAAGAGACGCTACGCAGACATGCCGAAGCGATAAATAAACATACTTCAAAAGGCACTTACTTTTTTGACTACGGAAATGCATTTTTATTAGAAGCATCTCGCTCTGGTGCAGACGTTATGTCTAAAGACGGAATACATTTTAAGTATCCATCTTATGTACAAGATATTATGGGGCCTATGTGCTTTGATTATGGTTTAGGACCATTTAGATGGGTTTGTGCTAGTGGCAAAAAGAAAGATTTAGAGAAAACGGATAAAATAGCTTGTAAAGTATTAGAGAAGTTAAAATTAAACTCTCCTAAAGAGATACAGCAACAAATGTCTGATAATATTCGCTGGATTAAAAGTGCTAATGACAATCAATTAGTTGTTGGTTCTCAAGCAAGAATATTATATGCCGACTCCATAGGGAGAATAGAAATCGCTAAAGCCTTTAATGAAGCAATAAAAGAAGGAACTATTGGTCCAATAATATTAGGAAGAGACCACCATGATGTTTCTGGAACAGACTCACCTTATAGAGAAACTTCTAACATATATGATGGCTCTAGCTTCACAGCAGATATGGCTATACATAATGTAATTGGAGATAGTTTTAGAGGGGCAACTTGGGTGTCCATACATAATGGTGGTGGCGTTGGCTGGGGAGAAGTTATTAATGGTGGATTTGGAATGCTAATTGATGGCTCAGAAGAAAGTGATAATAAAATACATTCTATGATTCACTGGGATGTAAACAATGGAATAGCAAGAAGGAGTTGGGCAAGAAACAAAGAAGCAATTTTTGCTATTAAAAAAGAGATGAAACGAACACCTGAGTTAAAAGTAACTTTACCCAACCTAGTTGATGACAAAATAATTGATGATTTAATTTAAAAACAAATTAATTAATCAAAAATTTATTCCAAAAAAAATGTTTATATATAGCTTTTCTGCTTTTATCATAGGATTTTCGATAAAGTCTTCATTTCCTAAACGTTTAGTTTTTGATGTAATATTTTGAAGGTGATAACCTCCAACTAAATCAAGAGTAAAATTCTTAACAACTTTAAACTGAAACCCACCACCTATTCCCCTTCCTAAATTCTCATATCTTTTTTCTTCAAATACTTCATTACTAACTAAAATGTTAGTATAATTTCTTACATAATTTGTATAACTACCAAATACATTGATATAAAATCCCATAGGAGCATTCCAGGTAAAATAATATTTTAATTCTGGTAAAATATTATAACCTTCAAAAATATATGCGTCTTCGTCAAAAAAACTTTGTGAATTGATAGTTGTAAAGACAGCTTTATTTTTATTTGAAATTATAGATGCATTCAATTTATACGAAAATTGAGCCACATTTAAGCTATAACCTGGATCTAACATACGTTCATAAGATATACTATAACCAGCTAAATCTGTAAAATGATTAAATAAACTAGTACTTAAAACATTCTTTGAAACTTTAAAACTTTGAGAATGAACCAAAGTTATAAATAAAACAAAAAGAATTGTAGTTAATATTTTTTTCATTTAATTATAAAAAAACAAATATCGTCATTATTTTTATAATCATTTTAAATGTATAATTGTAAATAGATTTTTGTTTCAAAGTTTAATTATTAAGTTTAAATTTCAAATAACAAATATTAATTAATATCCTATTTTTATTATTAAATTTGCATTAACTAAAAAAATATGGCTAAAAAAATTACAAAAAGCACCTATGTAAAATGGTATAGAGATATGCTATTATGGAGAAAGCTTGAGGATAAAGCCTCTGCACTATATATTCAACAAAAAATTAGAGGCTTTCTGCATTTATATAATGGTCAGGAGGCTATTCTTGCTGGTTGCACACAAGCTATGGATAAATCGAAAGATAAAATGATAACTGCATACAGAAATCATGTTCAACCAATTGCAATGGGTGTTGACCCTAAGCATATTATGGCAGAGCTTATGGGAAAAATCACTGGATGCTCAAAAGGAAATGGTGGGTCAATGCACATGTTTAGTAAAAAATATAATTTTTTTGGAGGTCATGGAATTGTAGGTGGTCAGATTCCCCTTGGAGCAGGACTAGCTTTTGCTGATAAGTACAATGGAAGTGACGCAGTTACTCTTTGCTTCATGGGCGATGGTGCAGTTAGACAAGGATCTTTACATGAAACTTTTAATCTAGCCATGTTATGGAAACTACCAGTAGTTTTTATAGTTGAAAACAATGGTTATGCAATGGGAACCTCAGTTGAAAGAACAGCAAATCATACAGAAATATGGAAATTAGGACTAGGATATGAAATGCCAAGTGAACCTGTAGATGGCATGGATCCAGTAGCCGTAACTAAAGCCGTGGAAAAAGCTGTAAAAAGAGCAAGAAAAGGTAATGGACCGACATTTTTAGAAGCCAAAACTTATAGATATAAAGGGCATTCAATGTCTGACGCGCAACATTACAGAACAAAAGATGAGGTTAAAGAATATCAAAAAATAGATCCTATAAACACAACACTTGAATATATTAAAAAAAATAATTGTGCATCTGATAAAGAAATAGAATCGATTAATGAAGAAGTTAAAAAAACTATTGCGGATGCTGTTAAGTATGCAGAAGAATCCCCATTTCCAGTAATTCAGGATTTATATGATAGCGTTTATGAACAAGAAGATTATCCATTTATTAAAAATTAAAAGATGGCTGAAATAGTGAATATGCCAAGGCTCAGTGACACCATGACAGAAGGTGTTGTTGCTAAATGGCACAAAAAAGTTGGTGATCAAGTCTCCGAAGGTGATTTATTAGCCGAAATTGAAACGGATAAAGCCACAATGGAATTTGAGAGCTTTCAAGAAGGCTTTTTATTGCATATAGGAATAGAAGAAGGTGCTAAAGCTCCAGTAGATAGTATATTAGCTATTCTTGGCGAAAAAGGTGAAGACATTAGTTCTTTACTTGAACAAGACAAAGCAAAGACCGAAGACGAGAAAGTAGAGATTAAAAAAGCTGAAGCCCAAGTCAAAGAAGTAAAAACTGAGGTAATAAAAGAAGCTCCAAAAGTAGAATTTAAATCTACTCCAAAACAAGAAAAATCTACTCCTAATAATGGCAAAAATATCGCCTCTCCTCTAGCAAAAAAATTGGCTAACGAAAGAAATATTAATCTTGCTTTAGTCAAAGGAACAGGTGATTTTGGAAGAATTATCAAGAGAGATATTGACAATTACTCCGGTAGTTCATCAGTCCCAACTGTCGAAAGTTATACAGAGGTCGAAGTTTCTCAGATGAGAAAAGTGATTGCTCAACGACTAGGTGAAAGTAAATTTTCAGCTCCACACTTCTATCTAACTTGTGAAATAAACATGGACAAGACTATAGAAGCAAGACAAGCGATAAATACAATTTCTCAGATTAAAATATCATTTAATGATATGATTGTTAAAGCATGTTCTATGGCCATAGAACAACACCCACAAATCAATTCTAGTTGGTTAGACGACAGAATTAGATTCAATGACCACATACATATAGGTGTAGCAATGGCTGTTGAAGACGGTCTGCTAGTTCCTGTTGTAAGATTTGCCAATAGCAAAAGACTTTCTGAAATTTCTAGTGAAGTAAAAGACTACAGTGTAAAAGCTAAAGCAAAAAAATTACAACCAGAAGATTGGCAAGGTAATACATTTACCATTTCTAATTTAGGAATGTTTGACATTGAAGAATTCACAGCAATCATAAACCCTCCAGACGCTTGTATTCTAGCTGTCGGTGGAATAGTTCAAAAGCCAGTTGTAAAAAATGGTGAAATTGTTGTTGGTAATACACTCAAAGTAACACTTTCTTGCGACCACAGAGTTGTTGATGGTGTTGTAGGTTCAAAATTCTTAGGAACATTAAAGAGTTATTTAGAAAATCCTGTTCTTTTTATGGGAGCCAATAATATTTAACTTTTTTCACAAACTATTTAAAAGTCCTATCAGATTTGATAGGGCTTTTTTTTATATTTATGCCATGCAAGAGTTGTTCAATTCAATAGAATATTTGAAAGGCGTTGGGCCCAAAAGAGCTGAACTCTTAAGGAAAGAACTAGGTATTCACACATTTGGTGATTTACTTCACTATTTTCCATTTCGATATGTTGATAAAACTAAATTCTATAAAACAAATGAAATAAACAGCGATTTACCTTATGTACAACTTGTTGGTTACATCAAAAATCTACAAGAAGTAGGCGCAAAACATAGTAAACGATTAACGGCAAAGTTTCATGATGAAAATGGTGCTATCGAATTAGTGTGGTTTAAAGGCACTAAATGGATAAAAGATAGTATAAAGGCTAATAAAAAGTATGTTGTATTTGGCAAACCTAACCTTTACAATGGCAAAATAAATATCGTCCACCCAGAATTAGAGTCCATTGACGAAAAGCATCAAACAAAACTCAATGTACTTCAACCTGTTTACTCCACGACCGAATCACTATCAAATAAAGGGTTAACCAATAAAGCAATTGGTAAACTCACTTTAGTATTATTACCACAAGTAATAAAGAATATAAAAGAAAATCTTTCTAGTGAACTAATACAAAAACTCAATTTAATTCCTCGTTGTGAAGCTTATACGAATATTCATTTCCCAACGAATACCAAAACTTTACAACAAGCACAATACAGACTTAAATTTGAAGAATTATTTTTCATACAATTACAACTTATAAGAATGAAAATAGTTCGTCAACAAAAACTTAAAGGATTTAAACTTTCTCAAATTGGTGAACACTTTAATAATTTTTTCCACAATCACCTGCCCTTTGAATTAACAAACGCTCAAAAAAAAGTTTTGAAAGAAATTCGTCACGATTGCGCCAAAGAATCTCAGATGAATCGTCTACTTCAAGGAGATGTTGGGAGCGGTAAAACACTTGTTGCTTTAATGAGTATTTTAATGGCTATAGATAATAGCTTTCAAACCTGTTTAATGGCTCCTACTGAAATTTTAGCTCAACAACATTTTGAAACCATCTCTAATTTACTAGATGAATTGCCAATAAAGATTTCACTTCTTACTGGTTCAGTAAAAAAATCTCAACGAAATTTACTGCATAAAGGTCTAGAAAACGGGCAAATACATATTCTGATTGGAACACACGCTTTACTAGAAGATAAAGTAAAATTTAAAAATCTAGGCTTTGTAGTAATTGATGAACAACACCGTTTTGGTGTAGCTCAACGCGCTAAAATGTGGCGGAAAAATATCAAACCGCCACACGTATTAGTGATGACAGCTACTCCGATTCCTAGAACATTGGCTATGACTCTTTATGGAGACTTAGACGTTTCAGTAATTGATGAATTACCCCCAGGTAGAAAAATTATAAAAACCATCTGGAAATCTGAAAGTGGCAGACTAGCTATGTTAGGCTTTGTTCAACAAGAAATTGAAAAAGGAAGACAAGCCTATATAGTTTATCCTCTTATTAATGAAAGTGAAACACTAGACTATAAAGATTTGATGGACGGCTACGATAGTATTTGTAGAACTTTTAAAGAACAGCAAATAAGCATCGTGCATGGACAAATGAAGTCAGAAGACAAAGATTTAGAAATGAATCGATTTGCTAGAGGAGAAACACAAATAATGGTTGCTACAACCGTCATTGAAGTTGGTGTAAATATTCCTAATGCCACAATAATGGTTATAGAAAGTGCTGAACGTTTTGGTTTATCTCAACTTCACCAATTGAGAGGTCGTGTTGGCAGAGGAGCTGAACAATCTTATTGTATCTTAATGAGTGGAAATAAAATAAGTTCTGAAGGGCAAGAAAGACTAAAAACTATGGTTCGGACAAATGATGGCTTTGAAATTGCAGAGGTAGACCTAAAACTAAGAGGTCCAGGCGATCTTATGGGTACGCAACAGAGCGGAATGCTAGAACTAAAAATTGCTGATATAATTAAAGATAATGCTATTTTACAATATGCAAGACAACTTGCTATAACATTATTAGAAGAAGATCCAGAAATAAAACTCTCTAAGAATAAAGACATTCTCAACTATTATAAAACTATTAGCAACAAACAAATTGAATGGAGCAGAATATCTTAGTGTGATTAGCTATATCATACCTCATTCTTTTTCTTACTTTTGCTATAACAATTACACACTCAATGAAGATTTCATATAACTGGTTAAAAGAATATATTGATATTGATTTAGATGCAACAACAGTTGCTCGATACTTAACGAACACAGGACTTGAAGTTGAAGGAATAGAACACGTAGAGAGTGTTAAAGGCGGACTGGAAGGTATTATTATTGGCGAAGTACTAACAAAAGAACCACATCCTAATGCCGATAGACTTAGTATTACAACAGTAAATATAGGGCAAGAAAAAGTTCTTAAAATCGTATGTGGCGCACCAAACGTTGAATCAGGACAAAAAGTTCCTGTTGCAACTATCGGTTCCGTCTTATATTCTGATAACGAGTCGTTTAAAATCAAAAAAGCAAAAATTAGAGGTGAAGTATCGGAGGGTATGATTTGTGCTGAAGATGAAATCGGTCTTGGAGATAACCATAAGGGCATTATGGTTCTCGACTCAAATGCAAAAGTAGGTCAATTAGCTAGTGATTACTTCAATATAGAAACTGATATTATTTTTGAAATTGGATTAACTCCAAACCGATCAGATGCGATGTCGCACATAGGAGTAGCTAGAGATTTAGCTGCAGTACTTAACCACAATAACATTAAATGCCAATTAAATTTTGCAGATACAAGTGCATTTAAAGAAGGTGTAGAAGCTCCTCTTTCTATAGAAATTAAAGATGAAAAGTCATGCCCTAGATACGCAGGCATAAGTATTAAAAATATAAAAGTGGAAGACTCACCAACTTGGCTACAAAAAAGACTTCAATCTATTGGATTAACTCCAATAAATAATGTTGTGGACATTACAAATTATGTCCTTCACGAAACTGGTCAGCCTTTACATGCTTTTGACGCTCAAAAAATTGAAGGGAATACTATTATTGTACAAAAGCTTCAAGATAAGACAAAATTCACTTCTCTTGACGATGTCGAAAGAGAACTATCCTCTGAAGACTTGATGATATGTGATGGGAAAAATCAGCCAATGTGTATTGCTGGAGTTTTTGGTGGCAAAAATTCAGGGGTTGATAAAAATACAACAGAAGTGTTTCTAGAAAGCGCCTATTTTAACCCTATATGTATTAGAAAAACATCTAAAAGACATAGCCTCAGCACAGATGCTTCCTTTCGATTTGAAAGAAGCGTTGATCCAAATCTAGTAATTTATGCTTTAAAAAGAGCATCTCTACTAATAAAAGACATTTGTAAAGGCTCTATTTCTAGCTATATAAGTGATTTATATCCTAACAAAATAAAAGATACAAACATAGAACTCAACTTTAATAAAGTCGATAAGTTAATTGGTGAAAAAATAGATAAAAGTACTATCAAATCTATTTTAAAAAGTCTAGACATTAAAATAATTAAAGAAGGCAAGATTAAATTACACCTTTCGGTACCTCCATACAGAATTGACGTCACTAGACAAGAAGATGTTGTAGAAGAAATTTTAAGAATATATGGATATAACAACATTCATATTCCAACTCAGCTTAAATCATCAATTGTATATTCAGACAAATTAGATGAGGACTATTTACAAAATATTATTTCAGACCTTCTCTCGAACAATGGTTTTAATGAGTGTATAAATAACTCTTTATCTAAGTCTAGCTATTCAGAACTAATGACTGAAATTAAATTAGATGAACAGGTGAAACTCCTCAATCCATTGAGTCAAGATTTAGATGGGATGAGACAAAGCTTATTATTTTCTGGATTAGAAAATGTTGCTCATAATTTAAATAGAAAAAACCATAATTTAAGCTTTTATGAATTCGGTAAGACCTACCAAATTATCAATAGTAAATATATTGAGAAGAAGAAACTTATTTTGCTTGCTTGTGGAAATGAAAAATCTGAAAGTTGGAACGAAAAGAATAAGAAAAAAGATTTTTTCTGGATAAAACAAAAAGTTAAACACATTTTAAAACGTTTAGGATTAAATAATTTTACAGAAAAAAATAATAAATTATCCTATCTATTCGATGCATATTCTTTTAATTTCAAGAAAAATAGAATTGCTGATTTTGGTTTTGTTAATAAAAACACTTTGAAAGCCTTTGGTATTAAATCAGATGTTTTGTATGCAGAGTTAAATTGGGATTTAATAGTTAAACATATTCACTCTAAAACTAAATATTCTGAAATCAACAAATTTCCAAGTGTAAGAAGGGATTTAGCACTTTTACTAGACAAAGATATTGAATTTTCAAAACTTAAATCATTGGCGATAGAAACGGAAAAAAAATTACTTAAATCAGTCAATTTATTTGATATATATCAAGGTGATAAATTACCAAACAATAAAAAATCATACGCTTTAAGTTTTATTCTTGAAGACAAAAAAAATACACTAACCGATTTGCAAATTGATGAGGTTATGGACAAATTAATTAATGTATTTAAACAGAAAGTAGGGGCTGAACTAAGAAAGTAAATTCAATTTCTTATATTTGACATCACTAATTTAACAGAAAACACTTAGCTAAAATGAAAAATATTACCATAGTACTAACTATGATGTTTATTGGAGTAATTTCAAAAGCACAAGAAAGCGTAGTAAAAATTAGCGGTTTGGATGCCGCTTTTGGTATGTATGAAGTTTCATATGAACGTACATTTAACGAAGGAATTAATAATATAAAGCCCGGAGCTAAAGCTCGAAAACAAGGAAAGTGGCCAAATATTTTAACTAAAGGTTCAATGCATTATTCACTTTCATTCTTTTCATCAAAGCACAATCAAACTTTTGGTGGTGGAATGACTGCTATTATTGACACTAACAGTAATCACGATCCTGGCAATTTAGTTTCTGGAACACAAGTTGTTGAAGACCCATTAGAACATTCTGTTTCTAGATTAGCAACAACAACTATTTCAGGTTTTGGCTTAGGCATTGAATACAGAAGTTATATTAAAACATACAAACAAAAAATTGGGGATCCGCCAAGAGGTTGGTATATAGCACCATTCGTAAATATTCAATCTAGAGTAATTGATTTTGATGATAATACACCTCTTGAAACAAATCAAGCTATGAATTACCTAATGTATCCTTTCAATCCAACTTACGTCGATGCGGTTTTTGGCAGCTATTCAGGACCTTGGAATGGTACAGAAAGTACAGATCCTACATCAGCTAACTTTGGCTCAGCAAGTGTTAGTGGAGCAAATTCTACCAATCCAAACGGCTCTAATGTTACGGTTAATAGTAATGATCTCAGTTGGCACGACGTTTCATATAAACATAACGAATTTGGATTAATGGCAGGTATAGCTATTGGCAGGCAGTGGCTATTTTATGACAAAATTTCTTTAGATATTCAAATAGGGCCCCAATATAGTATAGTTAATAGGAGTGAGAGAGTTTTCAATGGAAACGATGATTGGAATTTAAACCAAAATGTAGATGACGTTAATCTGGTTGCAACTGCGACGGGAAATACTGCTGACTTTTATTTACAAACAAAATATGGTGATGTATATGCATTTGATGGGATTGCACCTGACTCAGATGTTGCAAATGGATATTTTGGTATAGTTGATGAAAGCGGTACTAATGTAGTAATAAAAGCTAAAGGAAATGAATCATTAAAGTTCTCTTCTGGATTTTACAGAGATTTACCAGGATTAACTGATTTTGCTAAAATAGAAACTTACAGAATAAAAATTAGATTAGGATACGCTTTCTAATCAAGAACAGATAAACCCTAAATTTATAATATGAACATTAAAATTATTTTTGCTGGATTATTAACAATCATGTTCTCGTCATGTATGGACTGTATGGATTGTCAAGTAACAACAGATATCAACTTGTCAGTTGAGTATTATTCATTAAATTCTATTGGAGATATGAGCATAGACTCAACTACTAATTTTACATATAACGTACAAGGATATATTAATGCGACACTTCCTGACAATGTTAATGCAAGCACTGACATGACTCCGTACATTAGCCCAATTAATGTTAAAGAATCATGTGGTGATGAATTAAAAGACATTAACAATTCTACATTAAACTTTGAAACAGTATTAGGAGATTCGATTACAGGCCTACATAAATATAATTGGTCAGAAACTTGGGATTGTAAATAATTTAAAACTAAATAAGCATATCATCATTTTGGCATATGCTTATTAAATAACGCTCTATTATTCTAATAATCAGAGGCAAAGTCAGTTCTAACACCATCTTTAAATGCTATTATGAATGCATTCTTATAACGATTAGAACTCACTTTAGCTAAATAAGCTTCTGCCTTATTATAGCTATCATAATTTCCACAAATAAAGGTATAGAAATTATTCCCTAAAGGGAGAGTAATTAAATCATCATGTAAATATATATCTATTGGCATATTAAATTCACTGAAGTTTCCTAAAGCAACTCTAAAAATAGCACCATCTAAAAAAGATAAATCTACATTACTATTATTAACTCCAGTTTTAACGAATTTTTTATAAACTTCTGTTAATTCATTTTTATATTTTTCATGATTTCTGAAAGCTTTCTTAGCACTTTTTAAATCATTTAATTCATTGTGAATAGCTATTTGATTCTGATAAGATAATAAAAAGTATTTGTCTAATGAATTACATTTTTGCAATAATTCAATTGCTTTATCAACATTTCCTAAGCCATATTGCATTACTGCAATATTGTATGTTAAATCTCTATCATCATATATTTGTTTAGAGAGCATTTCAATAATAGGTAAAACTTTCTTTTTATCTCTTTTCTCTGAACTCCTAAAATAAGACATTGCTAAAAATGTATTTACATAGCTTAGGGTTAATTGTGAAACTTTAGCCTGATTAAATTTCTTTAATGAAGATTTAAATGCTTTAATAGCTAACGGAAATTCTGATGAATTAAATAGTACAATACCTTGATCATATAGCTCCTGACCTTCTCTAAGCTTTTTTCTTAGTCGATCATCGAATTCGGTGATGGTTTCATTTTTCAAAACAGTTTTTGCATCTCCTTTAGCAGTCAATGAAATTGGATCTATATTAATTCCTTTAGGAAGCTCTAGTTCTATATCAATATTCGAAGGATTATTTGAATTGCTAGCTTTTTCTTTTTTCTTAGCTAAGGCTAATTGTTCTTTTCTTTTTTTCTCAGCTAAATCATCCTGAGCATATTGTAAACGATTGAGAACTTTATTAGCTTTCTTTGTTTGATTTAACACTTGGTATATTGCTGCCAAATTTCCATAAGCCTTAAAGAAATTTCTATCTAATTTAATAACCGCTTCAAGTTGTTCTGCAGCAATTGACTCCTTGCCGTTTAAATAATTTAAAATCGATAAATTATAAAGCCATTCCTTTTCTTTTTCTACTGACTTAGTTATCAAATCCAAATACCTTGGAACTTTCTTTTGATTTCGAGGATCGTTACTAATTTGATGAGCTAGTGCAAGTTGTAGGTTTGGGAAGTTTAGAGCGTCATCGTTAATTTTTGCTCTTTTATAGTTTTTAAATGCTGTTTTAAAAGATAATATTGCTTGAGCATTTTCAGATTGCTGTAACAACTGAACTCCCTTTAAATATGCTTCATCTGCAAGCCTTACTTGATCTGCAGCTCTATCACTAAGATCTTTTAACTTAGCATACTTTTTTATTTTTGACACATCTGAGACAATAATCAAATCATTTTGACTAATTGAAACAACTACATTATCTTGGAAAGATAGAGATTTAGCAATACAAGAATAAATGTTTGCAAAAACAAAAATTGATATTAAATAAATATTTTTTTTCATCTAAATTAAAGCGTTTAGTATTGTACGAAAGTAATGAAAATTTAAAAACTATTTATTATTGTTTAACAATCTTATAAATAAACTCTTTTTTATTCTTTATTAATTTTAAATAATAAATTCCGTTTGATAATTCCGAAGTGTTTATTTTCCAAATAAAATAATCATTTCCATACTTTAATAATTTACCTCTTAAATCAATAATCTCCCAATATATATTCTCATTAGTTCCTGATGAAACATTTAAAAAGTTATTAAATGGGTTTGGAAATACGTCAAACTCTTTAATTTCCATGTTTAGCATTTCTAAAACTTCTATATTATAAGAACTAGATTCTCCAATACAATTAAATTTATCAGTAACCTCAACGTAATATTCTCCTATTAAGCTCGGTTCGAATATACTATCAACTGCACTGACAATTAATCCATTTGAATCATACCATTGATAAAAATATGGAGGAATACCAAAAGTAGGATTTGCTAATGTTGGTTCTACGACAAATAATTGACTATTATTAAAATCAATAATTGGATAAATTACATTAGGCTCTAATAAATCTATTTCTTCAATTATTAAACATCCATTTGCATCAATCATTTTAATAGCATATTCATCAGCACATAAATTATCAAAAATTAAATTGGTATCACCTAAATTAATACAAACTAAATCGTATGGAGGAGTACCACCATTTAGTTGACTTATACTAATCAAACCATTACAGGCTCCATAGCATGTTGGATTTGATAAATCATATGAAAAATCCAGTGGATCCTTGTCAAATATTTCTACAGTTTCACTATATGAACAAATATTTGAACTATTGGGAATAAAGTAATTCGCTGAAATTGTATAAATACCTTCATCAAGTTGTTGAGAAATATTATTATCTAATATATTTTCATTTAAAGTAATCCAAGTGTTGAATTCAGAAATAACTGTATCAATATTAATAATTCCGTCATTAAAACCTGGACAAGAGATATTATTCATATCGAAATCAAAATCCAATGAATAAAAAGGAATATACAAATCAAACTCTTTAATACAATCATTTAAATCAATAATATTCATCGAGTAATAACCAGAATCTAAATTTTCAAACAAACCAAAATTTTGATAAAGTGAACTATCTATTTGATCTAATGAATAAAAATAAACTCCGCTAGAACCACCACCTGCAATTGCATCTATTGCTCCAATATCTGATTCATTTGAGGCACTATTAATAGAAGGTGCACCACAAAATATTGTGTCAATTGTTAAATCAGAAATTATAATAGGTTCAGGCTCATCGACAACAAACGATAAAGTATCTAAACAATTTAATTCATCTTTTACAACTATATAATGAATTCCCTGAAACAAACTATCGAATATTATTTCATTTTGTGATATAAACGAACCAAAGTCTATTGAAAATGAATAATCACCTTCACCTTCAAGTGCTGAAACATAAATAATGGCAGTGCCATCTTCTTTACAAATATCGTTACTAATAAGTGCCGGAAGATTTGCATCAATATAATTAATAGTATCTACAACTAAACACGGTTTGTTTAAAACTATATAAGAACTATCGTATTGACATCCATAATTATCTAAAATTTTAAAAGTGTATAAAGAATCTCCGCACAATTCATAAAATGAACTTTCTGATTGAAATGCATTATTTTCAAATCCATAACTATATGGAGTCACTCCACCCGATCCTGACAATATTAATTCTACATCACAACTGTAGCAACATGTCGGTAAGCTACTTGATTCTATTTCTAAGATTAATTCATCGGGAGATGTGCATTCAATGGTTATGGTGTCAGAAAAACAACCCATAGAATCAATAACAAAAAATTTATACTCTTTACCACCCACTAAATTATCAATATAAGATGATGGAAATGTATCCGTTTCATTTAACATAATATATGAATAATTTGGAGTTCCTCCTGTTATGGAAATATCTATAAAGCCTGTTGTGTCACCATAGCATAGAGAACAAAACCCTAAAGTATCGGACAACTCATAACTATCAATAAATAAATTCAAATCAGGTTGTGTTAGTGTTACCGTTATTGTATCAGAACAACCTAAACTATCAGTAACTTCAACTAAATAATTATCGGCTAATAGGCCTGATATAATATTTGTATTTTGATAAGATTGCCCTAAAATATCGAATTGATATGGAGGTAAGCCACCGCTTACATCAAAAGCTATTTGTCCATCATTATTACCAAAACATGAAATGTCAAAAGTCAAACTATCTATAATTGAAATTTCTAAAACATTAGGCTCAAATACTATAAAACTAGTATCAACAGTACAACCATTAGAATCTATAATTTGTAGATTAAATGAACCTGCGTATAATTGTTGCGATAATATGTTATCATCGTTATTATATAAATATGTGTAATTAGGTGTACCTCCAGAAATGTAAGCATTTAAAGCTCCTGAACTATCTCCACTACATAAAACATTTGTAACTAATATAGAGTCAAGAATAAAAGTATCTGGCTCTAAAATTTCTACATCATAAAAATACGGACAATCGTCGGTTAAAGAACTAGCTATTTCAATTGTATAAATTCCTGCTGATAAATTATTAAATAAATGAGGATGATTAAACCAAGGATTGAAGTTATTTAAAGTATCCACAAGTCTAACAAATATTGTAGGATAAATACTTTCTATATTTAACATAAACTCTCCATCATCTGCTGCATAGCAACTAACATCTTGATGCATATATAAACTATCTTTAATTATAATTTCATCAGCAAGGATATTAAACAAAATTTCTTGATTACATCCTTCGGCATCAGTTAAATATAATGAGTAATCACCAATAGCTAAGTCATTAAAAATATAATTATTTTGAGCAGCTATTGTATCACCTTGGCTTACTAAGTTAAATAAATATGGTGGAGAACCATTTTGGACTCCTACCTCAACAAATCCTGATGAATCAGTATAACATGCTAACGTATCATTAATCTCTAAGATTTCAAAAATAAGCTCGGTATTATCAAGTATTTCAAAATTTACGGTATCGACACATAAACTATCTTCAATAGTTAGTTGATAAAAGCTCGATTCTAAATCGCTTAATATAAATTGATTTTGAGAATCTAAATTTATTGTAATAATTTCACCATTGAGTTTAAAAACTAATGGCTCAATTCCACCTAATAGCTGAAAAATAGCACTACCTAAATTTTGGCAATCAACGTTGTTACTAGAAACATATACTAGCTCAGGTGATAATGGATTAGAAATTATTTCAGAGTTAAGTGTATCTGAAATACATCCGTTAGAATCAAAAGCAATAAATGAATATTGATCAACATTTAAATTATTAAATTGATGTGGATAACTGAATAATTGATCATCTAAAATTCCAACGCTATAAGGTGGCAGTCCGCCTTCAATAATTGGCGATATTACGCCTAGATCTGACCCATTACATAAAATATCCTGATGCAATTGCAAATTCTCATTTAATAATAATTGCGAATTTCCTATAATTGAAAATAATAAAGTATCTATACATCCTAGAGAATCCTCGGCTGTAATAATATAATTGCCAGCAACTATATTTCCAAAGAACGGAGATTGCTGATTAGAAATAATAATTTCATCTTCTGTAAATAATGAATAAATTAAATTACTAGATAAGTCAACATCAACCTCTACAAATCCACTACTGTCACCATAGCATAATAATGTATCAGAAATATTTAAAATATTTAAATTAAATGTAGTTTGATCCATAATATTGAATTCCAACGAATCAATACAATTATTAGCATCTGATAAATAAAAGCTATATGTATCAGCACTTAAATTATTTAAAATAACAATTTGATCTTCAGATATTAATTGATTGTTATCTATTGGATAAATTGAATAATTATAAGGTAAAGCCCCACCAAGAACTTCAATTTCAACATTCCCTAAAGGGGAAAAACAATTGATATTTTGCAATGAATTTAAAGATAATGAAATTTCTAAAGGCTCAGAAATTTGAATGCTATCAATTGAAGCTGTACATGATAAACTATCAGTAAATGAAAAAGAATAATAACCAGAAATAAGATTATTATATGCCTGATTAAATGACGTATTTTGGGTGAAAAAATTCCCGCCTTCTACAGTTAATGATATAAAACCTGAACTATCACCATTACACAATATATCTTGATGTTGATTAAGATCTTCAGAAATTTGTAACATAGGATTTTGATAAATAATTATTTCCAAAGAATCTTGACATCCTAAACTATCGATAACATAAGCAACATAGTTATTAGCAGGTAAAGAATCAAATTGATTTAATATTTGTTGAGAATACAATCCATTAGAATCAAATAATTGAAAAAAATAATTGGGTGTACCACCTGATGCGTTTAAACTTATAAAAGAAGTAGAATCGCCATAACAACTAATTGTATCTAAATAGCTACTGATTGAAAAAAGCAATTCAGGTGATTCATTAATTTCAAAATCTAATGAGTGAAAACAACCATTAACATCAATTATATTCAAATTATAACTATTTTGAATTAAATTTTCTATAGAGTAGTAACCATTATTTTGACTTAAATTAATGGTATCGTCATTCAAAATAAAAATATCAGGATCTACATTGCTATTTATAGAAAATACAATAGAACCAAAGCCTTGTTCAAAACAATTAATATTATTTACGTAAACAGAATCAAAATATATTGAATCAGGCTGTAGAATTTCTATTTCTTCACTAACAGCACATAAAAACTCATCTTTCAATTCAACAGTATAGAATCCAGCAGATAAATTTTCAATCGTATCCATTGGAATATTTGATGAATTAAAATAAATTACATTACTTGATGAATCAATTAATGTATAATTAATAATAGATGAAGAATCAGTGGATATGTATATTACAGCATTCGTGTCACCATTACATAATAAATTAGTATGTTCAACATTCAAAGCTGGCGATGGGTAGAAGTTAATATAAAAATCAAATGAGCAACTTGAAATGTTTAATGTATATGCGGTATTTTGAGTAGGATAAATATTAATTGAAGGATTTTCACTTAATAGAATAGAATTTACACCAACTACCTGTCTCCATTCAACTGAATAATTTCCAGAAATAAATTCACTAATGTCAATATTTATAAATGTGTCTGAACTACATAAAACGTACACATCTTCAATATACTCTTCATTTGAATTAGAGGTGGTGAAATTTACATAATCAGAAACAAGTGAAATAAAAATTGAATCAGATGTTAGAATACAATTATTAGTATCTAAAGCTTCTACTTGTAAAAAAATATTTGAGGTGTCGATTAAAATCTGTTGATTTTGAAGATAATCTAAAGATGTGCCATAGTTCCAAGAATAATTGAAATAGCCACTATCTGCAACAACATAACTATTTAAATCACATACTTGTACAAAATAAACACCATCTTGTTCTGAGTATGATATCAATGAAGGGTCCCCATTTAAAGATACGCCTATGTCATTATTACTAACTGATATAACAAAAGTAGTATCGAAAATAACATTTTGACCAAAATACACCTGAAGATTATAATTACCATCATATAAATTATAAATTGAAGTATCCGAAGAGTTAAAGTTGTCAGGACCTTGCCAATTAAAACTATAATTATTTTCTGAAAATAACTCAAATTCAATTTGTCCAGAATTTATACCATTACATGTATTAATAATACTATAATTATAATATTCAATTGGTGTTGTAAAGAAATATGACTCTGATGACCAACCTTCTTCACAACCAGTTAAAGAATTCACTTTCACTTGTACTTCATAATTGGAAGCAGGATTTAAGTTTGATAATGTTTTAAAAGAAAACATTTCTGCAATAGAATCCGAATATAAACCTGATGCTACTGGTCCTTGCCATGCTTGTCCTAATATTCTATATCTAAACTTATAACCATCTACTAATGAATCGATATTCCAATATATATTAGCACTTGAAGGAGTAATTTCATTAAACCATAATGAATCCGGCAAAACAGGATCTGGACCAATAATAATAGTATCTAAATTTTGACATCCATTCGCATCTTTTACTGCAGCTAAATATGTTCCATATGTTAGTGATGTAAAAGTACTATCATAAGAAAAAGGACTATTTGACAAAGAATATTGATACGGAGGATCGCCATTTATACCAGCTAAAATTATTTGACCGTCATTAGTAAATGAACAACTTGCATCAGACACATTATTAGCAAAAGATAAATTTTCACATATCGTATCAATTAATGTTAAAGACACAAAAGTATTTTCAGAAACAATAGAAATTAAATTACCATTATTATCCACACTCCACAATCTTAATGTTGCTATATAGTCCCCAATGGGTGCTGTTGGATTAAATTGATTAAACTTTACTCGAACTGGTCGTACTTGAAAATAATCACAATTGGCTACTTCACCATTTTGGCTTCCCCAATAACCGATTGCATTACCAAAAGCATCAATATTATAAGCTATAGATTCCCAATTAGATTGAGCATTATAGTATTCGATAATAAAATCACCCTGTTCAATTGGATCAGTTTCATGAGAAATTATAAACTCAGGCTTAAAGTTCAATTGACAACCTAAATTAATTAGTTGTACATTACATTCTGAATATTGATTGTAACCGACAGGATTAAAATTAAATTGATCTTGTACTTCTATATATGCAGAATCCTCTTGACATGAAAAATCAGTAAAAACATATGAAATTGAATCATAACAATTAGTAATATTATCAGTAACATATACCCAATAAATTTGATTCACTGTTAAAAAACTTAATGTTGTTGCATTTGTTTGTGGCCCACCAGGAATAAATCCACCATTATCATTCAACCATTCATATGAATAACTACCAGAACCTGAAGAAACGTTTACTTTTAATTGTCCGCCGTTTACACTCCCTTGACAAAAAGGCTCTTGCAGAACCTCAATCTGTAAATTAAGACAACTAATAGAATCTTGAACTAAGTAATTTGCAAATGCGTTAGTATAAATTGAAACTAAAAAAAAACAAACTATTAAAAATAGATTACTTAAAAAATAAGCCTTTAATCTTAAATAAAAGAGATGTATGTATTTACCATTATACAGCATTATCACTTCCTTTTATTAGATTTATGATTGTTAAAAAAATTAATTTAACATCTAATAACAAGGTCCAATTTTCTATATACCATACATCATATTTAACTCTGTTTTGCATGTCCTCCAAACATTTTGTTTCACCTCTAAAACCGTTAACTTGAGCAGAACCTGTTATTCCTGGGAGTACCAAATGACGAACCATAAAGCCATCAATAATTTTGGCATAATCTTTAGTATGTTTAAGCATGTGAGGTCGGGGACCTACAACAGACATTTCCCCAAGAAAAACATTGAAAAATTGCGGCATTTCATCAATACTAGTTTTTCTTAAAAATCGTCCAATTGCAGTTGTTCTTGGATCATTTTTAGTTGCTTGTTTAATATCAGAAATATTATTTAATTCCATACTTCTAAATTTTAAACATGTAAATTCCTGATTATCTAAACCAGAACGAGTTTGCTTAAAAAAGATTGGCCCTTTAGATGAAATTTTTATTAAAAATCCAAGTAATGGCACCAACCACGTCATAATAAAAATGATTATAAATAATGAAAATAGTAAATCAAAAATTCGTTTAATTATTCGATTTAATTCATATTGAAGCGGCTCTTCTCTGAGAGTTATTACAGGAGTTCCTCCTAAAATATCAGTCTTTATTTTTCTTTGTTTAAAAGAACTAAAGTCAGGAACAATTCTTAAACGTATCATTTTGTCATCGCAAAAAAGAATCATTTTACTTAATGCATCCTCATCATCAATGGGTTCTGAATAATAAATTTCTTCAATTAAATTTTTTTTGCAAAAATTTTCTAATTCATCTATGGGATAGCATGGACAATTAAATTTTTTGTGATCAATGTTTCCATTAAAAATTGCCACCAGTCTGTATCCATGTTCTTTTTTTGAAAAGAACTTATGTAGTTTTGAACAAACATCTCCTGTACCAATTATTACAACATTTTTATAATTATATCCTAATTTTCTATAATTTTTAATTAAAACAAATGAAATACTACGCCAAATTATTATAGATATAAAGGCTAAAAACAAGGTTACGTAAAGATAATCTGAAGAAAATGAGTTTGATTTTAAAGTATATAATAATGCAGCAATCATAAAGCCATTAACAATAAAGGCTTTAAAAAAATTTGATAATATTATTTCTGTACGAGATGCTCTATAATAATCAAAAAGTTTAAAAAAAGATCCAACTAACAACCAACTTAAACATAGTATTACAAAAAAAAATAGATGTTTCTCGGAAATGTCAACTGATTTATAAATCCATCTATATGAAAAAACAAAAGAAAAACATAAAACAAATATGTCTCCTAAAGCGAAAAATAGAGGTAATTTTAATGCTTTTACTTTCATCAATAAATGATTTATTATATAACCCTATAAATATAATAAGAAAAGAAAGTAAATCAAAATTCACTCAAAAGTTGTTCATAGCTAGAAATAATCTTGTTCCAATTATAAATGTTTTTTATTTTATTGTAATTATTAGAGGATAGATTTTTGTAGTGTGCTTTTTTGCAACTTTCGATTATTTTGATCAATTGATTTTTATCTGAAAAATAAATAGCATCATTTTGTAAAATTAATTTATTAAAAACATTTTGATGTGAACAAATTAATGTATTTGAAGCCATAGCTTCAATTAAAGATGGATTGGTTCCTCCAACTGAATGTCCATGTAAATATAAATTTGAATAATACCTCAGATTATTAAGCACATGTAAATCTGAAATATAGCCTAGAAATATTACTCTATCATCAATAATGAATGATTTTATTTCTCTTGCTAATTTAGTATTCATATTACCTATAACTACAAGCTTTCTTGATACATTTGATTTTACAAATGCATCTATAATCATTTTTATATTATTTTCAGGTTCAATTCGAGCAATAATAATATCATAATCATATGATTTAAGATTATATTTACAAAGAATTTCTTTATTTGGCTTTTCAAAGCAATTAGCACCATACGGAATATAATGTGACTTTAGAGAATATTTGCTGTTTATATAGGATTGAACTGCTAATGAATCAGCTATTAAAACATCACTATAATTTATAGCTAATTTTTCAGCTAATTTTAAAAATTGCATCGTAATTTTAGAAAATTTTTCACGCTTCCACTCAAAGCCATCCATATTTGTGAATAATTTTATGTTTTTCTTAAAAAGCCAATTCCAGATGGAGCTACTAGTATAACCTAATTGTAAAATAATATCAAAGTTCCTTTTACGTGAATCTAATGAACAATTTAAATCATAAATAAACTGGCCTATTGTACCTAACTTAAACTCTGGGTCATAACAATGAATAATATTTACATTATTCCATTTATTTGATTGGTATGGATGATTATGAGAATTATATACATAAACCTCATGCCCTTTTTTGCATAAACCTTCTGATAAAAATTGTGCAATCTGTTCGAAGCCTCCATAATGATTAGGAATTCCTCTGGTTCCAAAAATGGCTATTTTCATCAAACTAGTTGTTTACTGGTTTATATCCTTCAACTTTTTCAATAAGAAGTTTCTTTATTTCTTCATCATCAAGATTTTTATGATGTTTTATTATAGAATTAATAGCTTCTTGAATCTCTGGCCAACTAAAACTTGCCTCTTTAGCTTGCATTATTTGAGGATGTTGAGATTGTATAACATCATTACCTATTAGAAGCTCTTCATATAATTTTTCTCCTTGTCTTAGTCCAGTAAATACAATCTTAATATCACCTTCCGGGTTCTCAATAGTTACAGGACTTAAACCACTGAGATATATCATTCTATAAGCTAAATCTAAAATTTTCACTGGCTCTCCCATATCAAGAACAAAAACATCTCCCCCTCTTGCCATTGCACCAGCTTGTAATACAAGCTGAACTGCTTCTGGGATAGACATAAAATACCTAGTTACATTGGGATTAGTAACAGTAACAGGGCCACCTTCCTTAATTTGTTTTCTAAATAATGGAACAACTGAACCAGCAGAATCTAAAACATTACCAAAACGAACCATGCTAAAACAGGTTTTTGTCTTTTCAGAATTTAAGGCTTGAAGAATTAGTTCTGAAAAACGTTTAGAAGCTCCCATTACATTAGTTGGTCTTACCGCTTTATCTGTGCTAATCAGAACCATATTTTCTACTGCATAATTATTAGCACATAAAGCTAAATTATATGTTCCGACGACATTATTAAAGACTCCCTCAACAATATTTTTTTCAACCATAGGAACATGCTTATACGCAGCTGCATGATATATAGTATGAATATTATTTTTGGAAATCACTGACTCTACCATATTCATATTAGTTACATCAGATAAAACTGTTATTATCTCACAATCTATATATTGTAATAAGTTTAACTCATGATCAATACTATAAAGATTAAACTCACAATGATCAAAAAGAATGATTTTTTTTGGCTTTAAATTAATAATTTGCCTGCACAACTCTGAACCAATACTGCCCCCAGCTCCCGAAATTAAAACATTTTTATCTTTAATATTTTTCTTTAAAAGTTTAGATTTTGGTGCTACAGGTACTCTTCCAAGAATATCTTGAACCTCGACATGTCTTATACTTTCTATAGAAACTTTTCCTTCAACCAAAGAGGATAAAGATGGTAACAATTTTACCTCTATCGGATACTTTGATAATTTTTTAAGTAAGTCTCTTTTACCATTAGCGGTCAAAGAAGGAATAGCAAGTAAAACAATCTTAGCATTTCTTTTTAAAATTAAATTTTTTAAATTTTCAAACGCATAAACTTTAGTAAAATTAATAAGAGTTCCGTGCTTAGATTCATCATCATCTATAAATGCCACAGGTGCATAATGATGATTTTTTCTTAAACTTTCGACTAGTTGAGCACCTGCACTTCCTGCACCATAAATAATAGCTGGAATTCTGTTATTAACAAAATTGTCCCAAGAATAAAGCAATCCTTTAAACATAACTCTACCTACAACTACTAAAATACTAGAAACGAACCAAAAAATTAGAATAACAGTTCTAGGCATATCAGCTTCTCTAAATATCATCATAGCGAATCCTAAAATTAGACTAGCTACAGTAATGGCTTGAAAAGCAGTAACAATTATTTTAGTACCCATAAACTTTAGTACTGATCGATATAGTCCAAGTTTAATAAAAATAGGTATAGAAACTAAAGGAATAAAAACGAATATCCAAAGATTTGATTGCATCTGATCTGACCACATAACTCCAAGTCTTAATGCAAAAGACAACCATATAGCAAAAACTAAAAAAAATAAGTCAGCGCTAATCATTATGGCTTGTTTTTTCTGACGAGAAAGTCTAGTTAATTTATCTTTCATTTAAACTATTTTTAATCAAATTATACATAAAAATTGCCAAAGTTGTTAAAATAACAAGCCAAAAAATTGAATTTCCAATTTTAATTAGGTGAAAAATAATCAAATAATTAATAACTAACTGAAGAAAAGAATAGAATAAGGAAACATTTAAATGAGAGTAACCTTTTAGATGAACCAGTTGTTGGTATAAATGTGATCGATGCGGTTTAAAAACATTTTCTCCATTTAATTTTCTTTTTACTAGAGTAAAGCCGCTGTCCACTGCATAAATAATTAAAAATAAAGCATATAAAGGCTGAGCTGTAAAAACAATTAATTTAAATAATAAAAACAAAATAAGTAATGCTAACGATAAACTACCAACATCACCAGAAAAACAAAGTGCTTTAACTCTAAAATTAAAAAATGAAAAAACTAATACTGATAATAAGGGAAAAGTGATTAAACCTGGATCTACAAATAATAAAGATTCATTGATATAATACAAAGTCGACAATATCACCAAACTATATGATGCCGTCATTCCATTAATTCCATCCATAAAATTATATGCGTTTAATCCTCCAAGCATAATAAATAAAACAATTAACGAGTAAAATAAAGACAACTCTGTAAATAACTGCAATAACACAATTAAAACAGCTATAATTTGTACTATGAGCCTTGTTAAAGGTTGCAATGATTTTATATCATCTATAAAACTAATTACAGATATAATAAAAATAGCTAACATAAATAGTGGATACTCAAAACCACTATATACAAAATACATAAAAACAGAAACGGGAAAAACTATACCGCCTCCTCTTATTGTTACTATTTTATGAGAGGATCGATTATTCGGAATATCAAATATTTTATATCGCTTCGCTAACTTCAGATAAATTAGTAATATTACTACTAATACAATTAAACTAAATAAATAAATACTCATATTGTTTGGCTAATTTTTCATACGAATGATACTTTTCTACATACTCTCTTCCATTATTACCTAAATTATTGCGTTTAGATGCTGGCATTTTATATAACTTTAAAATAGCATTAGCAATTTCTTTAGGGCTTTCTGGCTTTATTGAAATTCCAGCTTTAGCTTCTAAGACAGGGTCATTGCCTGCATCAACAGAATGGATAATTGGTTTTGCTGATGCTAAATAATCAAATAACTTGTTAGCTGAAATTCCAAATCTATATATTTTAGAAAAATGCCAACCAATATATAAAACATCCATTTTTGAAAGAAAAACACCGACTTCGTTCTTTGGGACAGCATTATGAAAATAAACATTTGAGATATTATTATCATTTACAATTCCCATTAATGCCTTCTTTTCAGGACCATTTCCAAGCAAGTGAACTTCTATATTACTTTCTTTGACAAGATTAGCCGCATAGATTAAATATTTTAATGCATTAGCGATCCCTAATGTACCGGCATAACCAATTTTAAAAACATCTTTATTATTTATGTCTGTTTTAATCAAATTTTTAATTTCAATACCATTAGGAATATACTTAAATCTTGGCAAGTCTAAACCGTGATGCTTCATATGTTCAAATGCTTTTGGCAATACAGAAACTACATAATCCGAAACCCGATAAGCAAAATTCTCAGTAATCTGTAACAATACTACCAATGGATTTATTTTTTTAAAGCCTCCTAACTCAATTATAGACATAGGCCAAATATCTCTGACTTCAAAAATTAATTTAGCGTTAAATCGTTTAGCCCAAAAATAGGCCTTCCAGATAGGTAAAGGAGAAGCTGAAGACACAATAATTATATCAGGAGCATAATGCTTTTTTACATTTAAAAAGAAAAGACGATATAAAAAAATAAACATACTAATTAACCTACCAAAACTTTTAGATTGTTTGTAAACAGGCACTTTTAACCAAAAGTATTTTATACCATTAATATTTTCTTCGGTATATTTTTTTGAAACAGATGGCGGATTACTCATAACATGAGAAAAAGAAGCTGAAAAAATAGTAACCCTATGACACTTTATAAATTCTTTGGCTAAGAAATAACTCCTAAAAGTCATACCATGATTAGATGAACCAGCATACTGATTAATTATCCAGATATTTTTATTATTTCCTTCCAACTTATTCCAAGATTGTACGGTATAACTTCAAAAGCTTTTTTTCTTCATTTTTCCAAGAATAATTTGAAGATTGTTCAACCGCCCTTTGACTAATTTTATCATTAGTTTTTGTGTTAATAATTTTAATTAAAACGTCTGCGATATCAGTAGGCGAATTAGGGTCAACACACCATCCAACTTCATTATATTCAACAATTTCTTTGTATAAACTGAAGTTTGAAGCTACTACTGGCAAACCAACTGCCATATACTCAAATATTTTTGTTGGATATGACTTTACATAATTACCTATCGGTTTTAAAATAGCTAATCCAGCTACACATTTTCTAGAAATTTCATATCCATCTTCAAGATTCTTTCTTCCGTAAAAAATGACCTTATCAATAAGATTAGGATACTTTACAAAATTAGGTTTATCAGAAATAGATCCAACAAAATGCATTTTAAAGTCAATATTCTTTCTATCTAAAATATCAAAAGCTTCGAGAATTGTATCTAAGCCTCTATTATTACTTACACCTCCAATGTAAAAAAACTCATTACCACTTCTATTACAGTTTTGATAAGATTTAAAGAAATTAAGCTTTGGATAATTCAAGATTGTTGTCAATGGAAAATTTAAGCTTATTTTATCATAAATATTACAATAAGATTTTTCAGCTATGATTGTGTAAAATGTTCTTGCAAAAAAATTGTTCAATGAATTGAACAATCTACTTAAAAATTTTTTCTGAAAATTACCAAGCCACGGCTTATCTTGTATTTGTTCAGCAACGTTTTCATGAACATCAAAAATTACTTTTTTACCAAATAAACGATAAACTAAACAAAATAGCGCTAATTCTGGATCATGAAAATGATAAACATCTGCTTTAATTGTTGCACCCTTCATAACAACTTTAAGACTTGATAAAAACATACGAGTGTATCGATGTTTAAGTTTACCTACATCAAATATTTTAATAGTGTGAATTTCATCATTTCCTAGACCATCAGCTACAACATAACTAAGATCATATCCGGCATCTTTAAGTGATATACACTCTTTGAGGAATATCCTAATATCATTTCTTGGATGTACAGATGAAAGGTGACATACTTTCATTATTTACGTAAAATAGCATTAACATCTCTAAACATAGCTATTACAAATCCCATTAAGAAGAATATACCTGAAAAAATACCAATTCTAAACCATGTTCTATCTTTTGGCTTTTTATAAACAGGGAAATTTGAAACATAAGAAAGCGGTTTTAATAACTCTATATTTCTCTCTATTGCTTGTCGTTTTTCATACAATTGAATGATTTGATTCTGAAGGACTTCACTTTTATCATTAGCTATAGAAATTGAGCTCAATTCAACTTCAGACTTAGCTAGCATACTATTTCTGTAGGCTTTTAAATCAACAATTTCATCATCTATATAATTCAAAAACTCTGGAGATTGTTCCTGAAATAACTGGTAATTCTTATTTGAATAACCGTTACGATTAAAGAAACTTAAAAGCGCATCACTAAAAATACGAATTGAATTATTGTCCGTTATTCTAGCAGTTATTAAAAACTGTGATAATTTCTGTCTTCTATTTTCCAAATCCAACTCATAAAGTTGCTCGGCTTCAATAAACTTTATTGATTGGGCAACCTCGAAATCAATATTTAATTTTTTGGCTAAAATTTCATATTCATTCTTATCTACTATTTCAGCTAAGGCATTGACCATATTTATAGCAATTTTTTGATCAATGATTGGATAATCTAACTCATTAGGATCTATTATTCCTTCGAAATAGGATAGTCCAGAAGTTACAGTTGCTGAGGTTTCATAATATGGCGTTTTAACCTTATCATAAACAAAGCCTAATATAGCACCTGAGAGAAGTAAGATTAGAATAAACTTCCATTGTCTTTGGTAAAAGTTTAATATAGATTTCAATAAATTAAAAATGTCCATAATGTTATAATTTAAAAACTTATTTTTTATGTTGTTGATTTATGTGACGTTTTGCAAATGTAAACAATAAAAAATAGGTAAATCGGCCACAAAAAAATAGAAGAACTTGAAGAAAATAATAACAAGTTATAAATAATGATTTGAACAAATAGATCATAGTTTTTATTACTCCAATTTCTTACTAAAAGTATGGCATTTATTGAAATGTTGAATAACACCACTAAAACACCACTATTAATTAATAACTCGAGTATATATGAATGAGGATTTATAATGTTATGTAAATTAGCATCATTGATAGTTCTAAAATATTCGGCAGAATAGTCTATTCCAAATCCTAAACCGAAATTTGATAATGGCGAAATTAGGGCGTATTTGTAAAGATACAATCTAACCGAGGTTGATTGCCTTTCACTAAATCTTAAATCATCTTTTAATGCGACAAAACTATCTAACGTTTGCATAAATGAAGAGTCATTAGAAAATATCCAAAAGAATAAAACACCAAGTAAAGACAACCCTATTAATTTGAATATATTATACGGATAGCGATAAATAAAAAACAATAGTGACATAATCAAAGCTAAACGGCTTTGTGAATAATAAATAATCAGAATATGAACTGTAAAAATTGCAAGTATAAAAAATGCTTTTTGTGTTTTATCCTTGTCAAAAGAAGACAATAAAAACATAAACATCATTGTAAATACGGCTGCAAAATCATTAGAATTAAAATAAACCACCGTAGGAACATGACGCATCCACCAAGGAGCGTCTACTAAGTCAGAAGTCGACAGATGATGGCCAGATATAATTTCATAAATAGCATAGAGGGTATAAGCAAAATAAAAAAGTAATATTGAGTATTTAATCTGTTTAAAGAAAAGGTCTTTTTTCGTTATTATAATAAGATAAATAGTAACTGTAAGACCAGCTAAAAAAGCATAATTTAAAATAGCATTCAACTCATAATGTGCCCCAAAAAGGTCAAACCTTAAATAGCTAACTATTGAAGTTTGTAAAAAACTATACAAGAAAAACAAAATGGATAATAAGACAATAAGGTTAATCTGCAACTTTTCTCTTAATAAAATTGTCTTTTGAAAAAATAATACTGAAAAATAAAGCAGTGTAACGGGTAAAATAAGTCTTAGCGGATATAAATTTGGACCTAGACCAAAGGCTACATTACAAAAGATTGAGGTGAGAAAAAGGAATATTAATAAATAACTCATCATTTAAAGAGTATTCAATTTATTTTCAACTAAAGTTATCATAACAACAAATAACGGCATTAATTGATAACCCGAAAAAAAGTTATTTGTTATCATTAATATAAAAATCATTAAACAAGAAAATAATGAAGTTAATGCAATACGTTTGTGAAATAAATTTATTGAACTGAACTTTCTTCTTTTTCTAAAAAGAATCCAAATGAACCCAAAAATAAAATTCACAACAGCTAGATAACCCAAAACACCATAACGCCTTAATAATAATAAGTGTTCACTATCTACAATTGTTGTATGAATCTCTTTAGCTGGCCCCCAACCAATTATAGGTGATTTTAAAAATAAATTGAAAGCTTCAGCCCACTGTTGATATCTCAACAACATAGAAGTGTTTTTTCCTTCACTAAAAGTACTAAATCCAATAATTATGTAATCAAAGAATTGTATTATGGGTAATACTAAAATTAGACATAAGCCTAAAACCATAAAAGAGAAAAACTTATTATTTTTAAAATGATGGAATAAACTTGCAAATAGTATAACGACAAAAACTATCAATAAAGTTCTTGAAGATGTCATAAGTAAAACAACAATTAGAAAAAGTAAAATAAAACTATTTCTTATCTTGTTTTTAGTCATTAACATAGTTTGTAAAATATATGTCACAAAATAGATAATAAGTGCGGCAGCGATATTAGGATCTCCAGCCATTAATATTGTTCTTATTCTATCTAAATTTTCAAACCTGTGACCACTATACATCAATGAAATTAATTTTCTATAGCCAAGCACATCAAAAAATTCCAAAAAACCTATAAGGATGATAAATATCGCACCATATTTAAAAAATGAATGCATTTTTTTTAAAAGCTTTTCCGAATCACAATAACTTACTGCTATTATAATTAAGAAAGGTTTTAATACTCTAACAAATTCGTTTAAATCTCGAAGAGAGTGTGGAACGCCAAGATATAAGTATCCGAAAAGTGTAGATACAAAGAACAGAAATAAGATTAATGAGTAAGAAATTATTAACCTATTTATTTTAAAATTAGGTCTTACCATTAGCAATAAAGGGATTAAAAAAAGTGCCATTAAATCGTCTATCCTAATGTCAATTCCAATTGGTAAGGTTGGAAAAAACATTGACGTAATAATCAGTACAATAATGAAATTTTCAGTAAAGTGACTTGAACTAATCATTGTATAGCTGAATTAACTTATTTGCAATAATATCTTCAGAAAAATGGTCAAGAACGTAATCTCTTATAAGTTTAGAATCAAACTTCTTTTTTGTTATCTCCATCAATCCTTTTTCTAATTCCTCATGTTCACACAATATACCAAGTGCATCATTAGCTATTATAGACTCAGGACCACCTGATTTGGTAGACAAAACTGACAATCCACACGACATAGCCTCTATTAAAACAACTCCAAATGTCTCAAATTTACTAGCTAGAACAAAACAATCAGAGCTATGGATAATTTTTTTTACTTCTTCTCGCGATTTCTTACCTAATAAATGAACTTGATTATTGATTTTTAATTCATTAATTAAATTTTGTAGTGCGGCAAATTCTATACCCTGTCCCACAATATTAAGTTGATATTTTTGATTCCCATTGAATAGATTAGAAAATATTTTTATTAAACCAGCTTGATTTTTTTTCTTATCTAAATGTCCAATGTTTAAAAAAATAAACTCATCATTATTGCTTTTTTGCTTTAGAGTAAAAAAAGATGTGTCTACAACATTAGGTATATATTGAAAGGGCATATTAAATAAATCTGACATTAGATTACAAAATGGCTCGCTTACAGCAATACAAGCTTTACTATTTACAAAAACTTTTTTAGCAAAATTTACTGTTTTTTTAGAGTATATCCTTCTTGAAAATCCTGTTGAATGTTCTGTTATTACAAAAGGTATTGAATAGTTTTCTTTAATCCAAAGTGCTAATTCTCCAATTAAAAAAGAATGAACATGGACAATATCTGGCTTACCATTATTGGCAATATATTTTTTAAACATTTGCTTACCTAAAATAAGCCTAATTTTTTGGCTTCTCTCAAAACACTTAGGTATCGATAAAAAAGGACTGACATGTGTATAAATACCATTGTCATTATACACTTCATCATTAAAATTAATGGATTTTCTTTGCCATACTGCCTTAAGAGATATTGGCAAAGGACAAATCACACCAACTTGCATTTTATTATTTTTCAATGCTAATGCTTGGTCTCTAAAAAATAATGCACTAACTGTATTAAATTCACTTTTATAGGAAGATGTCAAAAGTAAAATGTGCATATTATCTTTTTAAGTATTTATTAATTTGATTTTTATACAATGTCAAATCAGAAAATTTAATGATATAAAACTCACTAAATGAGATATTATTCTTGAATGAAAAGTAGCAAGACTTCATTAGGGTGTCTAATAGGTAAGATGCAGTTGTAGCGATTGCTGCACCTTTAATGCCATATTTTGGAATGAGCCAAAAATTAAGCCCTAAGTTGCATAATGCTGTAACGATCGCTATGTAGGTGTTTATCTGTGGATATCCTCGACCTATGAAATCATTTGCTAAGACTTTGCTCATTGAAAATATAACTACACCTGGAATCAAATATAAAAATGGAATAACACTCTGAGAATATGATTCTCCAAAAAACAAGTTTATAAACCAATTACTAACTAAAGCCAAAATAAGGCCTCCAACAAATGTTATCAGTAAGGTATTTCTTGATGCTAATGATGTAAATTTATTTCGTTCTGCATCATCTGACAAATTAGCTACTCTAGCAAATAAAACTGAAGAAACAGATTGGGATACTAGCCATATTCTTTCTGAAATTAAAACTGCAACAGAGTAAAGTCCAACGGCAATATCATCTAAAAAATAGGCAATAATAAAAATATCTATTCTGTAATTAATGAAGGATAAAACATTACTTATATGCCCCTTTAATCCAAAGATCAAACTATCCTTAGCATAATTCATAGATACTTGACTAGGAAGTAATAAGTTATAATAAACCTTTAAAAAATAAAAGGAAGCTAATAACATTAAGAATTGTGACATAGCAAAACTCAAAACAGCACCAAAAACTCCCATATCTAGTACTAAAACAAAAAGTATAGCAAAAAGTAAAAGACCTAATTGATTTAGTATAACAATCATATTAAATTTCTCAAAATCTTCTTTTCCTTGAAAAATAGTTTGAAGATTTTTTTGAGTGAATAGAAGAGGTATTATGAGTAAAGTGTATAATAACAACTTTACAGTCAAACTTTCAAAAAAATAATCTTTAAAAAAAAATATAATTATTAAGCCAATGAAAATTGATGCAATACTTAACAATAATGATGTAAATAAATTAGTGGAATAAATTTGGCAATCAGAATATTTTTTTTGACCGATATAAAATACTGTTGAAATAGATAAACCAGAGTTTAATAATGTGTAAAGTAAGTTGGGCAGAAGTATTGCTAGTGTATATTGGCCTTGTCCAGAACTTCCTAAAACCCTAGCAATTATAATCATTGCAAATAAACCAAAAATTATGCTTAAAACTTGTCTAATGACTGTCAAAAATGAATTATAGAATACGCCTTTACTCATACAAACTCATATTATTTTTAGAAATTCTTAAAATTATTGCAATTCTGAAAATATAAAAAATTGACATCAACACGCTAAACAACAGTAAATAATGCTCAAAAATCCACAAATTAATATATGCATATAATAAACTCCCCATAGATAAGACAAACATAATCAATTGTAAAGTGAAACTTAATTTTTGCTTTTCAAATGCAGTATGAATACTCGTCAAAGGAGAGGCAATAAATTTGAACATAAAAAAAGGTATCAAATACTTAGCATAAACCCCTGACATTCTCCAATCTTCGCTAAATACAAAAGCAAATAAATCTTCAATTATAAAATAAGCTGTCCCAAAAAATATTACAGATACAAAAGTCAATTGTATTACCATACGTTTTGTTAATTTATAAGCATGACCTAATTCGTTCTTTTGACGAACAGCATCTTCCAAAAAAACTTGATTGATGGCATTGCCTAAAAATACAAAAGGAGCCCCTAAAACTTTATACATCAATGAATATAGACCTAATAATTGGGTTGAATATAAAACAGGTATTAATAAGTTAATCGCATTTATACTAAGGTTATTCAATAAAATTGAAAAATTTGTGTATTTAGGAAAATCAATAAATCTTTTAGCTAGAGCTAATAGTAAAGAAGTATTCACTTTTCTTATTTTAAAATTTGAAGTTTTGCATAAATATATTGGAGCAATCAAAGAAGAAATTAACTTTCCAATTAGCAAACCAAATATCCCGGATTTTATTAATGGAAAGCTTAGTTGAATAGCTGCAAAAGAAGCAGAGCGATAAATTTCAGAATTAGATATCTTTTTAAAATGCTTTTTTCTTAATTCATAATAATTCAATGTGTTATAAGCACCTATTGAAAATATCACAACAGGAATTAAATAAATCCAAAATGCTAAATCTGGTTCATTAAAGAAATTTAGTAATTGAGGTGTAAAAACAATAAAGAAAAGAAAAAGTAAAAGACTCACAACAAGGCTTAAAAACAAAGATAGTATAGTTAAATGATTAGCTTCGTTTTCAGTTTTTACCAATACTAGCGCCTGTTCATATCTACCATTTACTACTGAGCCTAGAATAACTGAGATGGATGAAAATAAGGCCAATACACCTAATTCTTTAGGAGAATATAATCGTGTTATAAAAGGTGATATTATTAAAGGAATTAGCTGCGCTAAAACAGAACCTTTCAATAGGGTAAGTATATTCTTGTAGAATACGGTACCATTGTAAGTTGTTTTAAAATTAAACATAGGTTAAATACTTATCAGATTTAACCCACTTATAATAAATCAACAATAAAATCTTGTTGTTTTTCAGTTAAAAATGGGCTCATTGGTAAAGAAAAAACCTCATTAGCTGCCTTTTCTGAAATTGGGAAATCTCCAACTTTATAATTTAACGACTGATAACATTTTTGTAAATGTAATGGCGTAGGGTAATGAATTGCTGATGGTACATCCTTATCTTTTAGGAGTTGCATTAATTTCTCTCTTCTATCAGTTTGTACTGTAAATTGTGCAAAAACACTAGTTCTGCCTTCTCTAATTACTGGTAATTTAAGTTGTTTATCCTTAAGTAAATTAATATAGCGGTTTCCAATACTTTCTCTTTTTTGAACTTCATCATCGAAGTATTTAAGCTTTACTCCTACAATAGCTGCTTGAATGGTGTCAATTCTACCATTTAAACCAATTACTTCATGAACATATCTTTTCTTTGATCCATGGGCAAGAAACATTCTTGCCTTTTCTGCAAACTCATCATTACTCGTAAATAATGCACCTCCATCTCCATAGCAACCCAATGGTTTAGATGGAAAAAAACTAGTACAACCTATATGACTTAAGTTACAGCTTTTAATTCCTTTGTAGGAAGCACCAAAACTTTGTGCAGCATCTTCTATTACTAACAAATTATTTCTATTGGCTATTTCATTAATCAAATCCATATCAGCTGTCTGTCCGTACAGTGAAACAGGTATTATTGCTTTAGTTCTGTTAGTAATCTTTTCTTCAATTTTATTTGCATTGATATTGTATGTATCTTCTTCTATATCAACAAAAACTGGAATAGCACCCAATTGACTTATGACTTCACTAGAAGAAATAAAGGTAAATGGTGTCGTAATAATTTCATCCCCTGGCTTAATCCCAATAGCTAATAAAGCAATTAAAAGTGCATCCGTACCGCTAGCACAGGCCACAGCATGCTTTGCGCCTGTATAATTTGCTAATTTAAGTTCTAATTCTTTGACAGCAGGTCCCATTATGTATTGAGAAGTATCAAGTACAGCGTGTATTGCTGAATCAATTTCTTCTTTGTAAGATTGATACTGCGATTGTAAGTCAATAAAAGGAATTGTCATATTTAAAGGATTAGTTTAACCATATTCTTCGAAAGCTCGTATTTACTATTATCGAACGAATCTTCAGCTATATTATTTTCATTGAAATTAAGTTTATTTCCCGCAATACTAACCCAACCTTGATGCTTAGCTGGTACACCATAGACCATTTCAAAAGGTTTTACATTTCTAGTAACTACAGTGCCAGCCCCTATCAATGCATACTCTCCAACAGTCAATCCACAAACGATTGTAGCGTTAGCACCAATAGAACAACCCTTCTTTAATAGTGTCTTTTTAAATTCATCCTTACGAACAATAAAACTTCTTGGATTCACCACATTTGTAAAAACCATAGAAGGACCTAGAAAAACATCATCTTCAATTTCAACACCTTCATATATAGAAATATTATTTTGTACTTTCACTCCATTTCCAATCTTTACTCTAGGACCAACAACACAATTCTGACCAAATGAACATCTCTCACCAATAATAGTTTCAGAAAGAATATGACTAAAGTGCCAAATTTTTGTATCAACTCCTATTGATACATTATTGTCAATAACGGTTGTTTTATGGATGAATATACTCATAACTTACAAAATGGATGGTAATCACCCTTAAGACCAATAGGCTCAGAGTTTCTAATATCATGAACAATTTTAATTGATGTTTTTGCCTCTTGTAATCCAAAACCATTACCATCAATTATAGCCTCGTAGCTTTTTGTGTGTAAATCAGTAAAGCCTCCACTAAACTCTATTTCATCACCCTCAACAGTAATTGATCGATAAGTTCTTTGACCATTTTCTTTTATGTTTTGTGGGATTAAATCATAATTAACGCTTAAAAACCACCTTACCCTAGCTCTCTCTAACTCTAAAAATCCCGAAGCTCTATCTTCTTTTGATAAGTGACATTGATTAAGTTTTACATTCCCAAAAATCCATGTTAGCATATCAAAAAAATGTATGCCTATATTAGTTGCAATACCACCCGATTTAGTGACATCACCTTTCCAAGAAGTAAAATACCAATTTCCTCTACTAGTTAGATAACTTAAGTCTACATCATATATTTTATTTTCAGGCCCCTTATCTACTTTGTTTTTTAGCGCAATAATAGATGGATGAAGTCTTAACTGAAGAATATTATTTATTTTTTTATTGTAATCTTTTTCAACTTGCTCTAATGAATCAATATTCCATGGGTTCAATACTAACGGCTTTTCACAAATTGCATGAGCACCATTTCGAAGAGCTAATCTGATATGAGCATCGTGTAAATAATTTGGAGAACAAATACTTACGTAATCAATAGATTTTTTAGATTGCTTAAGCTTATAAATATGTCTATCAAATCTTTCTGGCTCTGTAAAAAAATGCGTGCTTGGAAAAAAACTATCAATTATCCCTACACTATCAAATCTGTCCAAAGCAGCAACTAAATTATTATTAGTTTCCTTTATAGCTTTCATGTGGCGAATAGCAATATATCCGGCGGCACCAATTAATGCAAAGTTCTTATTCATTACAATCTCCAAGTTGGTTCTTCTACAATTCCTTTTATATCTATTATAATTGGTTTACCAATCGAAATAGATCTATATTCCTCGTTTTTTATATTTATAAATTGATTGTGCGAAACACAAACTAAAATAGCCTCGTATTTCTTGGAAGACTCAAACGGATTTGAAATAATTTCTCTTTTATGCGATATATTAAGTTCAGATGAGTCTACCCACGGGTCATAAATGTCTATCAAACAACCATAATCTTCTAATTCTTCAATAATATCAAACACTTTAGTGTTTCTAATGTCAGGACAATTTTCTTTAAATGTAAGTCCTAAAATTAGAATATTTGATCCTTTAATATTCTTATCACTATCGACTAAAAATCGTATTGTTTTTTTTGCAATATAAGCAGACATTCCGTTATTAATTATTCTAGATGAAAGAATAAGATTTGGTTTATAACCCATTTTCTCTGCTTTAAATGTTAGATAATAAGGATCTACTCCTATGCAATGACCTCCTACTAAACCAGGTTTAAAATTTAAAAAATTCCACTTAGTTCCTGCCGCTTTGAGCACTTCATTAGTTGGAATATTCATAGTATCAAAAATCAATGCTAATTCATTAATTAGAGCAATATTTACATCACGTTGAGTATTTTCAATTACCTTAGCTGCTTCAGCTACTTTAATTGAAGGTGCTTTGTATGTGCCTGCAGTAATAATTGATTTGTATAAATCATCAATAAAATCAGAAATTTCTGGAGTTGAACCACTCGTAATTTTCAAAATTTTAGTTAATGTTTTTTCTTTATCCCCGGGATTGATTCTTTCTGGACTATAACCACAATAAAAATCAATATTAAACTTCAAACCAGAAACTGACTCAAGAATTGGAACGCACTCATCTTCAGTCACCCCTGGGTAAACTGTAGATTCATAAATTACAACATCATCTTTTTTAAGGACTGTTCCTACTGACTCACTTGATTTAATCAGTGGAGTTAAATCAGGTTGATTTTCACTATTAATAGGGGTAGGGACAGTAATAATATAAATATTACAATTTTTAATGTCATTAATATTAGTAGTATATTCTAATTTTTTTGAAGAAAATAAGTCTTCCTTTGACATTTCAAGAGTTCTATCATAGCCAGATTTTAACTCTGCAATTCTTGATTTATCTATATCAAAACCAATTGTTTTTATTGATTTACCAAATTCTACAGCAAGAGGTATACCAACATAACCTAAACCAATAATTGCAATTTTATTATTCATTTTAAATAATAATTTTTAATTAAAAAAAGTCTTCAAAGGAAGACTTTTTTTAATTAATCAGAAAATACAAAGATTAATATTCCCATAAATCATGTTCTAAGTTAAAGATTTCTTCTTTAATCTTTTCAGCTTCTAACAACGCGTCTATGCCTTCTTTATACTCAGATATTTTTCGATCATATTTATTGGATTCCTTTACAATTCTACTACTAAAAAATCTTTTATGAAATATGTCATCATACGTTAAGCGCGCAGCATCATTTTTTCTATGATTAAAAACTTCAGCCTTAGAAAGAATTTTTCTTGCTTCAGGAAAATATACCCAAAATAAAGATGTTTCACCAGTATAAATCCCATCTTCATCTCTTCTATCTATAACTGGACAAATTCCTATAATTCTAACTTCCATTACGGATCTCTGTTTATCAAAAAACCATTCTTCTTTGACCCTATATTTTTTAACATCGTGTGCATAGTCAGAAAAATCATTATATGTGGTATCTAAAATTGCATCTCCTGTTTCAGGATCTTCTATTTCTTCAACAAACATTGGCTGTAAACCAAGCTGATTTAATCCAATATTTTCAACTTCAGATGGTGACATTGGTGATTGAAATTCATCATCATTTGATGCATTACCATAAGCTGTAAGTGTACCTTCTTTGATAGCTTGAACTAAAACATCTATTAAATTTTGTCTATCATTTATAGGTCTTAAAGGATAATAAAATACCTGATTCATTTTTTCTCTTAAATCAATAACTCTTTCAATTTTTGTAGACCACATAACATCAGCTTCCCTGACGTGTTGATAGGGCTGAATTAATCTTTCATTGCTTCCGTCTCTAATATCTTTTTTATATGCTCCATCAAGAATATCTTGTGCAAAAGAGAACTGTGTAAAACAAATTATTGTAATAATAAATACTAAATTCTTCATAATAATATCTAAATTTTAATTGACTGTTAGTTTGATAGATGGAAGTGATTTTGGGGCACCATCAGGTCCTTTACAAGAAATATTGTTAAAATATATTGGAGATCCAACAGGTAAAGCTTCAAAAAGCTCCTTCATTTCAGATGTAACTTTATTTCCCTTAGCATATCTTGTCACTAATTCTCCTCTTTGATTAACATCAACTGAAAATCCTGTAATGTTATATTTAATATCAAAAACAAAGTTATTCAACTCGGCATATAATTTCGCATTACTCGATGTTAACTTACCTTTTTTAACCTTGTTGTTGGAAGAGCCAAAAAATTTAGGCTCAGGCTTTGGTGTTCTCATTACTCTGTACTCAAGTGAACCCATATTTCTTCTTTTTCCTTCAATTTGAGCTGAAACACTAATTTTTGCCTTACCGGGTTTTTTTGGAAAAACTTCCCAACCTCCACTAACTTTTTTGACTATACCATTATCACAACTCACACTTAATTTGTCTTTGGGAACACCAGGAACAGAAACATCAATAGGGTTTCCTAATGCACCATCTTTTAAAGGATGACTAGCTAAAATGTAAAATACATTCATTTTAGTTGGGGAGACAACTAAACTAGTTTTTGCAACTTGATATTCACCATTAAAAGGATAAAATTTTGTGCCGGCATCAGTTTTCATAGAAATTAAACCGCCCCATTTTTTATAACCTTCGGAATTTGCTTTAATAGAATATTTTCCTTTTCCTGAGACAACCGGGATAGAATCATAACTACCCACCATATAATATTGACCATTTTCGTCAATATCATATTCACCTACAAAAATCAAAGGATTTTGAGTTGTATCTTTAGCGGCTAAAAAAACATCTGCTTTAAAAGAGTCACCTAAAAAAACATAATTAGAAGTTGCAATTTGTATTGCATCAGCTGATGTAAACTTCAAAGAACCCGCATCAATTTCCTGCTTTAAGTAATTAATAACATCAGATTCTGTATTTCTAATATCAGTTTGAATTTTTGATAAAATTGTAACAGCCGCAACTAAAGGCATATCAAAAAAGTTTCTTTCAAGCCATGTTTGATTTACATCTTTTGTTGCACCCTTAACTTTCTCGACCTCATATTTTAATGTTTGTTTAATTGAGTTTGATAGAAGTTCATCGTCTATAAGAGAAAGGGAATAGTCTCTGTAGGATTCTAGTTTATCGACAAGAAGTTGACCATTGGGTTCTTTTACAAGAAAATTTCCAGAAGATAATCTGTCTTTTTTCTTTTTAATGTTGATAATATTTTTATTTTTTTGTAAACTATTCAAATCATCAAATTTAATATCTTTTATTGGTTGGGGTTTACCATCAGCATCAAGATTTTCTCCTTCAAGTGTTACTTTTTTTTCAGCTAACATTACTAATCCGAATTTTAAACTTTGAATCAAATCAACTAGTGAATCTGATTTTGATTTAATACTAAAAGCTTTGTCTTTCCAAGGTCCAGCTTTAGTTGGATTTGTCTCAGCTGCTAAATTGAATTCATTGTAAACATCATCATTTTTTAAACTAAAATTTTTAGTTGTCTTAACAATTCCGTTATTAATTTTAGAAAAAGCATCTAATACTTGTTTTGAAACATTTAGTGCTAACAATGCAGTAAGCACTAAATACATCATACCAATCATTTTTTGCCTAGGTGAAAGATTATTTCCAGCCATTATATGAAACTATTTAAAATAAATTTATTTATTTATTGCATTAAGCATATTTGAATACATCTTATTGAGGGCCTCAAGATTGGCACCAAGTTTTGAAATTTCAACCTGAAACTTCTCTGAATCACTAACTGAATTTCCAATATTTTGCATTGTTTTAAGTTGTAAATCATAATAAGTATTCATTTCTGCTAATTTTCGAGCAGCTTCACGCATTTGGTCGCTATAATCACCTGTTGCGGACACTGCATCCATTGACTTATTTACTCCTTCTACAGTATCATTAAAACTCCTAAGGTTATCTCCCAATCTAGTAATAAGAGCTTGGTCAACATTAGCATTTTCTAACATATTATCTAATTCTTGAGTTGGTGTATTAGGCTGATCTGGATCCTTCATATACGCAAGCTGAGGATAAACTAAACTCCAATCAGGTTCTTCATGAGGCTTTTCAAATGCTGAAAAAAAGAAGATTATCGCTTCAGTTGAAAGCCCAATAGTAAGCATAGCACCGGCACCTGGCCAATCCATTAGCTTAAACAGTGCTCCTAAAATTACAATAGCTGCTCCAATACCATAAAGCTTTGCCATTAAATTTTTAAATTTCTTTGAATTAGGATTTATTAATGCCATAAATTTGTTTTTAAAAATAGTTGTTAATTAAATTATCTAAAATCTGATTTATCTCTTCCTATAAATGAAATCACATTTCTAAAGCCAATATATGATTTTGCAGTATCTTGAAATTCGTAGTCTCTTGTGCCAACTTGAACAAAGTGAGAAATATCCTTCCAAGAACCGCCTCTAATAACTTTTCTCTTTAAAATTTCTGGATCTGAGTCATTAGCATCATAATTAAAATCAAAATTCACATCATGAGCAAAATTAAAAGCTGATTCATCATAAGCATTATTTGTCCATTCAGCAACGTTTCCGGCCATATCATAAAGACCAAAATTATTGGGGTTATATGATGCAACTTTAACCGTTCTCAATCCACCGTCGGCAGTATAATTACCTCTTCTTGGCTTAAAGTTGGCTAAGAAACATCCAACATCATTTGTTGTATATGGGCCACCCCAAGGGTAAGGGGATAGATCATATCCTCCTCTGGCTGCATACTCCCATTCTGACTCAGTAGGCAAACGAAACTGATCGTGCAAAGGCTCCTCTCTATCCGTTAAATAATTATCCAAAATATGTGTCCTCCATTTGGAAAAAGCAACTGCTTGTTTCCAACTTACTCCAACAACAGGATAATCATCAAAAGAGGGATGATGAAAATAATTTCTAGATATTGGATCGTTATAAGAATAGGTATAATCTGACGTCCAAACAAGTGTGTCGGGAAAAATATTTATTTCAGGCTTTTCAATAAAGACTGACCTATCTTCTTTACCTTGAATCTTGTTAGTTCTTGAAGATGCCCTAACAATATCAACATTTTCAAATCGGTAATTATATTTTCTAGTATCAAATTGACGTCTAGAATAGAATCGTTCATGTTCAGGAAGATACATTTCATCTTCGAGAACTTCTCTTACTTCAATATCATCCCAACGAATTGGTTTATCCCAATCAATATTTGGAGGATCAATAAAGTTCCCAAACTCATCTTCTTCGATTAATTCATATCCTTCAACACCATTTTCACCTAAAATTTGTCTAGCAATTGAGTCACGGACCCAAGAAACAAACTGTCTATACTCATTATTAGTAATTTCAGTTTCATCAATGTAAAAAGCAGCTACAGAAACTGTTTTGTGTTGAGTAACATGAGCATAAGGCACGTCTTGATCTCCTGTACCCATATTAAAACTTCCTTGAGGAATATAAACCATTCCATAAGGATCAGTAGGATTCCAAATTGGTCTATTCTGAACGCCTATCAGCTCACCGTTACCTGTTGATGAACAACCCGAAATTATAATTGCTAATAAACCAAGTAAAAATAAATTTTTCATAATACTCATATTTTAATATCCTTTTTAAGGATTTTTTATCTAAGCCACAAAATCACCACTAATTAAGTGATGATTAAGATCGAGAAAGCCACAAATATAACAATTTTTAAAGGAATCTAGGATTTTTAAAACCTTTAACAACTTTGTTATAATCTATTTTAAAACTATACCCCAACATAAACTCAAAAGTCCCTGAATTAGAAACACTAATTGTAGGCACATCATAGGAAAATCCAAATCTTAGATCTTCATTGATATTCATACCTAATAGAATTACTGCTCTAGTACTTGGTCTATATGTAACGCCACCCCATAGCTTTTTATTGTATTCAAGCAATGAAGTTAAATCTACGGTTGAAGTAACACCTTCAGTTTTTATCAAAATAGAAGGCTTTAAATCAAATTTATCGTTCAAGCTATGTATATAGCCTGAAGTTAGGTAATAATGTCTCTTAAAGTTAATAATATCTACAGATGTTGATATGGTTGGCTCATTTAAATGTTTAGATGAAACTCCAACATATAATTTTTCTGAACTATAAAATAATCCTAACCCAAAATCTAATCCAGAAGCTTTGTCAACAGAAGAAGGAATCGATGGATCAGGCTCTTGAGTAATGATATTAGCGCCATCAATTTCATCTTGAATAACACCAACTGAAAAACCAATTCCTAGCTTACCACCATAAATTTCATGTTGATATGCGTAAGAAAGATTTAAAGATAAGAATTCATTTTGACCTATTTTATCTGTTAGAATATTAAGCCCAACACCACCATTTAGAATTGATAGTGGACTTTGGACTGAAAAATTTGTCGAGACAGGAGCATCCTCAAAACCAACCCACTGAGAACGGTGTAAGGCTGTAGCTAATATAGCCGTTTCACTTCCTGATGAACCAGGGTTAAATGATAGATTATTAAAAATATATTGACTAAACTGAGGGTCTTGCTGCGCCTTAGAATTAAAAGCGAAAAAAAACAGCAAGAAAAGCAAAAAATATCTTTTCATAAAAATTTACGTAAAAACGTATATCTCAATTAATATTCGGCTAAAATAACTATTTTTTTTTAGTAGAAAAATAGCTTTACTAAGTAATTATTATTCTTGATTCATTTTTTGAAAAGCTTTCCACCATCTTTCTGGAATTTCTCCCTTAACGGCAGTTTTGTAGTCATTGTATGAGCATGGAATAAAATAATTCTCATTTGGAATTTGAGACTTTAAATTAATTAAAGGGATTTCTACCCACCATTTATCTAGTTTTTTATTTTTATAAAAACACGTATTAAATTCTCCATCACTTAATGAAATATGATATTTAACCATATCGTCATCATTAGGCTTAAAACGTTTCATTTTATGAAAAAAGCCTTCAAAGAAACACCAAATCATTTGTGCTATTAATTTTTCAGATTGAAAATTTGTATCTTTAGAACGAACGTAATTAAAAATACCTAATGATTTTAAGCGACCACTAATTCCTGCATAACGCATTATCTGACACGCTTCTTCAGAAGTAAACCCATTAGGTGAGCCAGAAATAACTGAAGGATTATCAGATATACGAACACAACCCATATCAAAACTAACAAAATCTGCATTTCTAAGTGAAGGCTCAACTTCTTCAATATTCTGTCTAATTTCTCCTAACCTGTAAGCGTCAAAATAAAGTTTATCTAATAATTTAATTGAGTCTTGGTTATTTAAATAAGTTTGATAACCCAAATTTGTAAAATTGAATAATACATTTGGTTGAATCTTAATAATTTCTGATAAATACGTGAGTGAAGCTACGCCACTTTGATTATGATCAATATCAAAACGTGAATCAAAGCACACCATATTAGACAATTTGCCTAGCTCAACACAAGATCGATATTGAGAAAGCGTCAAATCTTGACCACCACCAATAATTAATGTAAATAAATTTCGTTGCTCACACTCTACTAATACATCAGTTAGCAACTGATAAGTATCAGTAATTTTTTCGCCTAAAATCAATTGTCCTAAATCCGCTATTCTAAG